>Ga0126342_10017843_pt1 | contig 12229 bp, 10 predicted proteins | sample Cyp1metagenome_FD_92528 | JGI IMG/M metagenome (GOLD analysis project Ga0126342, IMG submission 92528) | Coral microbial communities from Lord Howe Island, Old Settlement Bay, Australia - Cyphastrea 1 metagenome | ecosystem: Host-associated > Invertebrates > Cnidaria > Coral ... | reverse complement strand
TATGAAATTTAATCTATTTTCAGGTGAATTGTGATATACATGATACTGCAGAAAATGGAGAGGACACCCATCAATGATGCGGATTTATCCACCATTAAAAAAACAAAAACGTGGGGGGGGGGGTACTTTTTTTCCCCATCAATGAAAAGGATTCTGAACATATGAGATAATCTTCTATAACTGGTTGGTGGTTTGGAACATGAATTTTATGACTTTCCATTCAGTTGGGAATGTCATAATCCCATCTGACGAACTCATATTTTTCAGAGGGGTAGGTCAACCACCAACCAGATAACTACATATTATTTTCCATGTGCTGCGAGATTTTCATTATTGGTTACCACATCAAACATATTCAAACATTAGAGCCTACATACTCAAATGATAGGTTGGAACTCGGACAAGAAGTGTAATCTAGACGGTCGTGAAGTGATCATTCTTGTCCCAAAAAAACAGTTGCCATCAGTTGCCCATGTTTTTCATTCCTATTCCCATGTTTGTTGCTTATATCCTGCCGTTTGTTGCTCAGCCGTTTTCGGCTCAGCCAACGCACGCGGCGTTCACTGCGAAGACGAGAGGCCGGACCAATAGGTGGGAGAGATAGACAGACAGATAGATAGAGAGATGGTCAAATAGATAAATAGATGGATGGATGGATGGCTGGCTGGATGGATGGCTGGATAGAGAGAGAGAGAGCGAGACAAAAATCAATGGATTTATCTGGTGAGGGTAGTAGGTGGTAGGCCAATTTGGCCTTGGTATTTTATGTGAGAACTTCCTTGAAAAAAACTGGAGGTCTCCACAGGATGGTGCCCCCCAGTTATAAGTTGGTTTATAAACCCCATTAACTATAGTTATATCTGCCATAAACCATAGTTACTGGATGTTATTGGAGTTATAAACCAACTTAGCTAACTATGGGGCACCACCTTGCAATAAACCAACTTACTGGATGTTCCTTGGCAACGCGATGCGCCGCGTTGCCGCTCTGATCGCGGCGGCGCCAGCGGTGGCCAGCGATGCGGCACTGCGTGGCTTGGTGCTGGAAGCCCTGAGAGAAGCCATGGAAAACCCATGGAAAACCCATGGAAAACCCATGGAAAACCCATGGTTTACATGTTTTTTTTATAGCAACGAATACTGTATCATCTACAGATTGCAGGTATGTTCCCCTGGGGGGTTTATTGGGAAAGAATTTTTCACCACCCTGCGACGCAGTCCAGACAAATGAAGGAAACGTGTGCCTTTTCCAATTTCCAGCGTTGGTTGGCCAACCAGATGGGGGACATTTTTGTGATCAGCGAAAATTAGCATTTCAGCACACGAAACCATTTTTATATAATACTGCTTGGTGGTTTGGAACATTTTTTTCCATTCAGTTGGGAATAATCATCCCAACTGACTTTCATATTTTTCAGAGGGGTTGAAACCACTAACCAGTTATTATATAATATGTATATATATATGCAGGGTTTTAAAGAACTTATGGTTGTGGAGCTGACCAGTCAAAATGAGAAATTGACGACGTCATCTTTTTGGATGTCATCCAACCAACAAAAAACAAACAGGAATATGTCTTGTCGCGACCAAGTTGGGACGTCAGGTATGAGTCTAAAGGACCCCGCAGGGATAAAATCGGTCAACACCACCGTTTTGGGGTGCCATGTTTTCAGTTTTTACCACAAAAACTAAAGCATCGGTGTAAATTGCATTCCACATCATGGTCTGGTTCAAATCTAATTATCAGCCACGTTAAGCCATGATGGAAATGCCACGTTACCCCACGTTTTGGTAAGCCGAAAACACAATGCCACGTTTCACCAAAAAGGTTCCCCAGGTCGGTCCAGGACCTTTCTCTGCAGGTGGATTTTTCCGCCTGGCCCAGGACTGGTGGATTTGGAGACCTATCCCATTGACCACCTGACCTCTGAAATCTTGGCACCCTTGCAGCGGGAGTGGTTAGAGGCGGGAGTGGTTAGAGATTGGGAGAACTAGTGAGGTGAAACCGGTGGATGTTTCACAGATGTGAAACAGATGTGAAACGCATTTGTTCCAAAGTAGTGCTGGTACCTGGTACAGTAAATGAGTGCCACAAGGAATTGAATTGGTTGTACTACTCTACCTATTTATGTTCCCAGTTTCGCTGACGTGTTTCAGTGGAAAGTGATCAAGTGAAAGACTGGAACACTCCAACCGTTTGTTGGTTGTTGAAACACAATGTTAACCATTTTGTTAAGGGTGGGTTCGGATAAGGGCATCAGCTTGGACATTTCAGGTGTTCCGATGCTGGTCAAAATGTCCATCAGCACAGAACCAATGGGTTGAAAAAGCGACTTGCAGACTGTTCACATATCTGAAAGGTATTGGCTTTCAAACGTTGTGACTTTGGTAGTTGTAGTTGTACTTCTGAATGTGGATTGTCTGAAAATGGGGTATCCCATGGTATCTGCTGGTTGAAAATTTAAGACATCATTGCCAGCATCACACAACGGCCAGTTTTGTGGCATACCCCATTTTCAGACAAATCTGAATGTACACCATGGGGAGAACCCATACCACAATGAGGAGCGTTTAAAAAGTACAGGCTGCCGATGTTAGAGGTATCGTCTACTGTCAGCAGAGGTTTTCCTGGTGATGGTTGAGAATTTATCATATCTTTATTTGGTGAGGAATGGAGTCAACAAAAACAAAACAAAATCATAGTACCCCAAAAGCCCAAAAGATGGAACAGCAGTTTACTATTATCATTCCAAGAATCCGTTATTGTACAGTTTTGTTTTTATGGTTGCTGCGAGAAAACCATTTACTATTCCCATTTGCAACTACATCAGGACCATCAATCTGCCTCAAAAAATGTATGTTTCCAACAAGTTACAAAGATATTATTTTACTATATCCAGCGGTGAATGTATGGAGCGGTTTGGAACTAGGGGTATCCATATCCCCAACAAAAAATGAGGAGCCTTTTTTTGAGCTACGAATAGAGCTTCCCAACCACACCCATTGGTTGGATTCTTTTTTTCGTTGTTTCTGGTTATTTCTCCCATAATATATATATATATATAATAGTGATTTTCAATGGAATTCATGGATGATTTTATGGGATAGTGGAGGTATACTGTCACTTCTTAAGTTGTTGAAAAACTGTTTTCGGGTCACTTAAGGTGTAGAAAAATCATGAAATTCTTCTCCCAACGTCCCAACGCCCTTAGGGCGGCCGCGTGTCCTTGAAGGGCTTTCTGACGCCTGCGACGGTGACGCAAATGGTGGATGAAGTCAAGGACCGCTGGTTGGGATCTCCAGGGGTTCTAGCTGGCAGCTCCCAGCAGGCACTGAGTGGCTATGCCGCTTCAGAGTGGCTATAAAAAATGGCTATAATTAATGTATCAATATACTGGTTGGTGCTTTGGAACCATGGAATTTTATGACTTTCCAGAAACAGTTGGGAATAATAATGATCCCAATTGACGAACTCATATTTTTCAGAGGGGTTGAAACCACCAACCAGTATATGTGGTAGCCATTATCATCACATTGGATCCATTACCAATCATTATAGTTACATAATATGGTAATTATATCCCAATGCTTATATAATAGCGATGATTGATAATCTAACAGAGATATTGAATAATGGGACAATGATTGGATAATATCTGGATATCACCCTTTTGAATCTAGCATAGCTATTGAATCGAACATTGCATCTTTTCCCTTAAACAAACTAGCTATTTTAGTGGCTTAACCATGAAACATTGGGATTCAAGTGGGGAAAATGATGACACAATGGGGATGTAAAAATCATGGGGGTATTTTTTACTATGGGTGTGTCTGGAAATGGCTTTGTCTGAAAATTTATGGGTGCCCTAAATCTATCCATTTGTTTATCAACATCTTCCCTACTAAATGACCATCAATTGGGGGGGGGGGCATTTTCAGACAAACCCAAATGCGGTATACGGTATACTCTCTGGTAATTTAACAGTTCGCTATTGAAAATGGTCAGTTATAGTCGATTTTCCCATTAAAAATTGTGATTTTCCATAGTTTTTTGTATGTTTACCAGAGGGTATACGGGGATTAAATCACCAAATTGATCCAATTTATGCCATTCAAACGGGGAGGAAATGGAGTCCAAAATTCATGGGGAAATCGTTTTTAGTGGGGGTCGGGGATGGGTCAAAACCCACCGGTGGCATAGGGTGATCTTACTTCACCATGTCCCGGGTCAGCAAATGAGCAGGATGCCTTGAGTAGATAGTGGAAGTTACGATTTCGTGGTATCGGCTCGAAACCAACTTGTGTATATATATATGTTTTATTTTTACTATTATTGTATATATTATAAATTATATATATATATACACGTACTATCATGCATATATATATATATATACACATACATGTTCAACTATTATTATTATATTGTTATTTCATTATTATAATTTATAATTATATATATATATATATTAAGATATCCACACTATCATACACATCTATATGTGTGCGGGAACATCCATGAGTGAACTGACCCGCAAATGATGCTGGAAGCTGGAAGCTGCTTGAGTATTTATGCCCAGTGCCATGATCCACCATAGCTATCACACCTTCCAAACCTGGGGTTGATCCGGTCGATAAATATATATATATATATATTATTGTATATATATACATTATATTGTATATATATATATATATAGATAGATATAATGGGTCAACGTGTTTTTTTTGTTTTCTACATTGGATTTAAGTTGACAACGTTTGATTTTTCTCCACGAAAGCGCTGCGTGAAGATTCCAGGATTTACCAGCGTCTACAGGTGGACGTGAAAGCTGCGTGGGGAAAACGCCGGGATCGAAGGAGGGGATTGATATATATATATATATAATATGTATATATATAGTGGAAAAAACTATTGAAAATCGTGGATTTACCCATGGATCATCCATGGTGATTATACAACTGATATGTAATAGATATACTGGTTGGTTGTTTGGAACATGAATTTTATGACTTTCCATTCAGTTGGGAATAATGATCCCAATTGACGAACTCATATTTTTCAGAGGGGTTGAAACCACCAACCATATATATATATATATATATATTTACATATATATATATTTACATATATATATATACACGTATGTGTACATATATATATATATATATATTCGTAACCCCCAAAAAAGTTCGAAAAGTAATGCATCACTGTCAGACAATGAACTTGTAGGATTTGACTTTTTGATCTTTTTGGGGGTCGTGGTAAAGATGGTAAAGCCCAAACTATCCCAATCATCCCTGATGGGGTAGGCTTCCTCGTCATGGAGTCTGGTTTTCGGCGTTGAGTTGGCTACTTTGGCCTCACAAAAAATACGACAGAGCCTCCAAGTAGCCATAAAAATGGGTCAACGTCTCAAAATTCTGCTTATATTACCTCTGGTTGGTGGTTTGGAACCATGGAATTTTATGACTTTCCAGAAACACTTGGGAATGGAATGTCATCATCCCAAGTGACTTTCACTTCATCATTTTTCAGAGGGGTAGGTTGAAACCACCAACCAGTTCAACCAGTTCAACCAGTTAACCATTAACCATCATTAACTATATAATAACCATCATCATTAACCATATATTACCCTTTGGTAAATTAACATCTTGCTCCTTATTTGTCTAGGTCTTTGGAGGTTGTAGGCACCGCTTCCAACGGACTCAACGCCTCACCTCAGGTGGTCCGCAGCTATGGGATCGCCTCGCCTCAGGATTCCCCCAAAACAGGCGCTTCGGGGATCGGAATGTCATCGAGGGTTCAATGGGGTTAAGAATGGTTAAATGAGGTTTAATATTACCCTCTGGTAAATAAACATAGACCCTGAAAATCACCAATTGTTAGAGGAAACTAATCTTCCAACCCCTATCTACCAGGGTCTATGTTAATTTATCAGAGGGTAATGTATACTGTATACTTTGAGAATGGTTTTTATATTAAATGGTTTTTATGTCACCAGGACATGTTAAAATAAGAATTGTTAATATTAGCTCCAATACATATATTCACACATACTCTACAGTGATAATATATAAATTAATTACTCTAAAATGGGTGCCGCAAGTTGTAACCTGGCGGGAATTGAAGTTCAAACGTTTGGGGTTGAAGATGGCTCCAAATAAAATCCCAGACATCCCAAGCTGGGCAGAGGGACCTCAAAGAAATCTCAAAGACGGACTAAATCCTGGAGGTAGCACCAGCTTACATGGATCAGTATGATAGACAGCTATCCCTTCTTTGTTGAACAATACAAGCCACGAATGGGGTATATTTTTGTGCCAGATCCAGAGTCCAGAGCACAGATCTTCGCCCTGGAATCATACGAAGAATTATGGACGAATGCGGTTTTCTGACAATGCCATTATTTACCCATGGGAATGGTAAGCATATGTACAATGTGAGGCCCCCCAGTTATAAGATGGTTTAGATTCGCCCCAGTAACTAGTTCGTTATTTGCGTACCATAAACCATAGTGAAATTGGAGTTCTTGGCACCAACTGAACGCTATCGAACGGGGGCCTCACATATGTAAGCATCCCACCCAAAATGGTGACTGGGGGATGGTTGACCAGGATCTGAGTGTTTATACGGGTATCCATTTCTTGGGAACTGGGAACAGGATAGCCATGTTGGAACACGTTGCCATGGTCATCTCCAGTGGAAATTTCATGTCAGCTGTCAGGGTAAGTGAGCACGTTTTGTTTATTCCAGTTAACTGGTTGAAATGAAATTGAAATAGTTAGTTTTATTCCAATTGTTAGTACTGTGACCGTCGGGTGAAACAAAATCCCAGTGAATTCCCTAGGTCACAGGTCACAGATTGGTGAATTCCCGAATGGGTTAATCACAGATTGGTTTCAACCCTGACGACATCGGGGACTTCTGAAGGTCACCCTGCGAAAATGAGCACCCCATATAGTTATGGCATGTTAATGGCCTAATGGGTGGCCCTTCACCAATGTTATTCGTCAATGTTGAAGCCATTTATGGAATGATCATAATGATCACCCCATTTTTTAAAGCATTTAGAACCATTAACAACGCCATCTGAAACCATGTTTTTTTCACCATTCATAACTTAAGTATTTTTTACGGCCACAACTGTGGCAATCGTTATATTTTTCTGCCGGTCGCAATGGTCCGGCCAGGAGAAGCGGAACATCCTACGGAAGTCTTGTGGGCCCAGGAGCATGGGAGTCAGGGCTATTTTCAGGCAAGGCCATGGTCTATACCCGGCCTGGTAAACTAACAAAAAGGGAAATAGTTGGGTATGGATCAATACCTATTAATACCATTTTTAGGGGAATGAACATCCATTTACCAGCTATTTTGATGTTCACCAGGGGTACAAGGTTATAGGGGATTTATATGGGAATTATATGGGATATATATATATATATATATGGGATATATATATGGGATATATATGGGATTTATAGGGGATTTATATGGGATATATATGGGATATATATGGGATATATATATATATGGGATTTATAGGGGATTTATATGGGATTTATAGGGAATTTATATGGGATTTATAGGGAATTTATAGGATTTATAGGGATTTATATGGGATTTATAGGTGATTTATAGGGGATTTATATGGGATTTATATGGGATTTATAGGGGATTTATATGGGATTTATAGGGGATTTATATGGGATATAATGGGAATTACCCTCTTAAACATAGGTAGCTATGGAAAATGACCATAGAAATAGTTGATTTACCCATTAATAGCATGGTGATTTTCTATAGTTATGTTAAATTACCAGAGAGTATGGGATATAATATGGGGAAAACGGTGGGAAAACATATATGGTGAACATGTCTCCCGACTTTTTCGTTCTTTCTCCAATTTGTAAACCTTCTGGTGAAGCACGTTGTTTTACAATTTGGGGAAATGTTAAAACAAAAAAATGTTATTGGCGGATACACATTTGTCCTTGACATCTCAATATTGGGAGAACATATTGGTCCAGTTCTTCTCTTCAAGGTGGGCCAATGTACCAAATTGGCTGAGGGCCGGACCTGGGGGATATCATTTGGGGGAAGGATATCATGTGACATATGGAGTACCCTCTGGTAATTTAACGTAGCTATTGAAAATGACCATTTATAGTGAGTTGTCCTATTAAAAATGGTGATTTCCCATAGTTATGTTAGTTTACCAGAGGGTATCATGTGACATATGGAGTATCTGTATATGCTGGAAAAAGTCTCACCACAGATCCAGCCCAAACATGTTTTTTTCCATCTTCCAGAGGACTTTTTCGCGGTGGCGGGGGATCAAATTGCGAACTCTACCCTGCTGCGACAGTTGTACCAGTCACCTGGCACGCCGGTGAGTTAAATAGGATTGAATGGGAAGTGAAATATGTCAACCAATTAGTTATCAATAGTTATATGGATAGCTTTATAAGCTATATATCCCATAAGTTATTTGGGGGGAATATTGATGGGATATAAATGATATCACTATCCAGTGGTTAGGAGGCAACTAAGGGGCGAGGGCTATCCATATTTGTATTTGACTGAATGGGGAGCCAGTTGGTGCTCCGACGAGTTTCCCGTTTCCACGCGGAATTGTTAAGGAACAGTAACAGCGAAGACGTATGAGAAATGCGGGATACCCTCTGGTAAACATACAAAAGCTATGGAAAATGGCCCAGTCGAAATAGTGGATTTACCCATTGAACATGGTGATTTTCCATGGTGTATTTCAGCTGTTTGCATGTTTGATTAGCAAAGGGGACGTGGATTCAGCAACTATCATGGGTGGTTGGGTGGTAGTATAGGGAGCTAAAGACATCGGAGCCTGACAACCTTTGAACAGTGGTTTCTGGCAGATGTCTGGAATATAACAAGCCAGCATGGCAGCAGGAAATTGGACAAAAACACATACAAGTCAGAATGGCGCAAACATATCCACCCTACGTGTCAATTTATTCTGGTTTCAAACACATGTAATCATTTCCATGGATGAGGCTAGCCATGGTTTCTGGGTTTCTGGGTTTCGGATTTCGGCGGAAAAAACCTCATATATCATAATTCATGACTAGTTTTTGTTTGCAGATGCTATCCTCTGGTAATTTTTCACAGTTTGCTTTGGAAAATGGATGAACATAGTTCATTTAGTTCGATGATTTACCCTCTGGTAAACTAACATAGCTATTGAAAATTGCCATTTCTAGTTGATTTGCCCATTCAAAATGGTGATTTTCCATAGTTGTGTTAGTGATTAACCATAGAAATAGTTGATTTTCCCATTCAAAATGGTGATTTGCCCATGAAACATGTTGATTTCTCATAGCAAACCATCCATGATGATCCATGCTCCCCCTGAGCTGAGAAGCCTCCTCCGGCCGCTCCGGCCGGTCAAGTTTTATGGTTTACTTTTTCATGAGGACGGCCCTCACCCACAGATATACATATACATATAGTATATAATAATATATATATAGTATCTAGTATATATATATACATATAGTATATAATGATATATATATATATATATATATATATAGTATCTAGTATATATATATATACATATATATATTATATAATGTATATATATAGTATATAATTTAATATATATAGTATCTAGTATATATATATATATACATAAATATAGTATATAATTAATATATATATAGTATATAATGCAATATATATATATATATATTATCTAGTGTATATATACACATAATTTCTCATTGGGGTTCAAAAAGACATCACGTTTGGAATCCCATTCATCATGGTGTGATGACGAGGGGCGATACCATGCTCTCGCCAAGGGAACAATGCTGGGAAGTCCATATGTTTGCCAAGCTGGTTTTATGCTTATTACTTATTACTTGTTTTAAATGACACTATGGGTTATCACTTGTTTTACATATTTTAGCATGTACAACCCTATACAACCATTTATGTTTTAAAGTTTTGGGGGTACCCAACCCTGAGCCACATATGAACATTGAATTCTTCAAAGGATAAATCCAGCTCTTGTGCCTTGAACTCCCAGTTTTATCTGCTGTCGTGATCCCGTTTCGTTTTTGGTGTGGTTAAAGGGGTCAAACTTGTGTTATGGTTTACAGTATTTATATATACAGTATACATATACACATTCAATATATATATATATATATATATACATATACACATATTATACATATTTAACATTCATTATATTGATACTATATGGGTTGTAACGTTTATAACTGCTTTTCAGAAAATGCATGGTCCCTTGAAACGAGTGACTCACTTTGAAGGGTGCGCATGTGTTGTGTTTCTGACTCAAAAGAAGGTGGCCCTGAAAATTGATGGGTACGATGCGCTAAAAAAAAAACATCGTTAATGAACTTGATGGTTAAATTTATGGTGAAGAAACTGTGTTGATGAACTTTTTATGGGTTAAATTTATGCTTCACCATGCTTTACATCGTTCTCCCCGAGCGCTTTTTTTTTCAAAAAGACAATGTTTTCGTTGTGGATTCATTGCTATTCCAAAATTGCAAAAACCGTGGCCCATTCGGCTTTGTTTAAGAGGTTTGTTTCCCCCCAGTTCCAAGGAATTATCAGCATTTGTTCCCATTGTTCATTGTACTTTGGACCTTAGGACCTTCCAAGTTTACGTAAAAAAAAATGGTAAACATCCCAAAATCAGGTTCTAAGGAATTGCACTTGATATATATATATATGGTATATGGATTAATATAGATTTGACTTTGTACTCTTCACATCCCAAGATATCCCAAGTTCTATCCCAAATCAATTGCTTTCAACCCAGACTTGACCCCGTGGCTTAGGTCCAATTTATTCGCCAACTTTGTGGCACAAGTCCTGGCTTTGCCACGCCTCTACCGCATCTTGGCAGACGTTTTTTTGCAACGGGGCTGAGTTAAGCTGCGAACTTGTCAGTATATATGTGTATATATAATTATATATATATATATACACATACATGTATTTATTATATATACTGTATATATATATATATATGCAAATGTTTTGAATCCATTTTGTTTTAATAGAACTGTTTTTGGATGTGTTTAACATAGAATTGTTATTGTTATTGGGGGTACTAATAGCTGTTCATACTTTTTCAACAACTCCATGTGGATATGACAAGCAAAGAAGTCCAGATGGGTGTAGGTCGTATCCATGGTACCTCATGTTGACTTGAATAAGTTGGCTGATAGTTGTGTATATGCCTCATTCTCCCCCCCCCCCATTCATCTAGGAAAAACCATACAATGTGAGGCCCCCCAGTTATAAGTTGGTTTGTAAGCCCCAGTAACTATAGTTACAAGTACCATAAACCATAGTGAAATTGGAGTTATAAACCAACTTAGCTATCTTGGGGGCCTCACTAATTGTAGGTTTTGAATGGCTGTAACATGCTACAACCCATCGCCGGATCCGCCGGATAGCCAACCCATGGGAGATAAACCTTGACCGACAATGAGGGATAGAACACCTGGGATGATGTGGATATTGGCTTCGTTTGTGTACATACCCTCTGGTTATGTCAAAATAGCTATTGAACATGGCCATGTATAGTGAGTTTTCCCATTAAAAAAGGTGATTTTCAATAGCTATGTTAAATTACCAGAGGGTACATCATTCCGGAATATGGTCCCCAAAAATAGATATGTCAATGAAATCAACAAAATGATACCAACATGACCTAGCATGATACCATGTCGCAATAGCGCGGTGGAAAAACAGTTGGCCACCCACAAAGGCAGAGGGCTTAGTGGTGAAATCCCAATGTTGTGATGCTTGAATGACCATTTTCGATGGTTATATCCCCATAAAAATGAGGAGAGAAGCATCATATCTGATGGTTACATCATTAAATCCATAATTTGTTTTGTTCAAACATGTTGCTGGCACAGTTTAATTCTTTGTGGGACTGGGGCTTCTGGCTTCATAAGGCTGATTTCATCACCAGCCCAGGTTACGACGATCGATATCAGGACCTAAACGTTGGAGCCTCAGATTCCGTGACCGTTGGAACGCCTGTGTTACCATCTGGTTATGACTAACATTCAGTCAACATTCACATGTCTGAAAATGGTTTCAAAGAATGAAGGCCGTTCATTTCAAAGCCCAGTGGAGGTTGTTGAGTGGCTGAAATGTGACGTCATTTCCGATGGGTTTTAAGGCTTTAGT
>Ga0126342_10017842_pt1 | contig 12230 bp, 8 predicted proteins | sample Cyp1metagenome_FD_92528 | JGI IMG/M metagenome (GOLD analysis project Ga0126342, IMG submission 92528) | Coral microbial communities from Lord Howe Island, Old Settlement Bay, Australia - Cyphastrea 1 metagenome | ecosystem: Host-associated > Invertebrates > Cnidaria > Coral ... | reverse complement strand
TGTATGTCTGTATGTCTGTATGTCTGTATGTCTGTATGTCTGTATGTCTGTATGTCTGTATGTCTGTATGTCTGTATGTCTGTATGTCTGTATGTCTGTATGTCTGTCTGTCTGTCTGTCTGTATGTATGTATGTATGTATGTATATAATTATATATATATATATAAGCAACCATGGGTTGCCACGAGAATCTCCCAAAAAAGAGCACTTTTACGCACTTTTCAGTCCAGATTGTCCAAGACAATGCATGGGAGTCCCTACGAAGATAAAAACATTGATGAACGGCGCGTGTTGGTCGTTGTATGTCACTGAACTACCCAAAATTGGTTGCTCCCCGAATTTATGTTTTGGTTCATATATCCAAAATTTTGATTGATGTCAACATACATGACGTACCATGTTTCGTCATATTACGCAAAACACATTGCCCCATCCAAAAAGAAGGACCAAGGCTACCATAGCCTGCTTGCAGCATACTTCTCAGCAGGAAGCAGCTCCAGCATGTGCCCGTACCTGTTCAATTGGGCAGGTACCGATTTAGTAGCAGATAATCACCACTTGGGGAAACCACCTAAAGGGTTGACATTACTTGTCAGGTATCCTCATTCTCGCTGCTTCTACGTGTGCATCACAATAGACGATCGGAATATTCTTCACCGTGCCATGTCTTACATCGTGGCTTAGCAGCAAAAGGACATGTATATCTGTCATTATTCAACATCGACAAAGAGTTTTCGACATAGAGGATTTTCCATTATAAACCATCCATTTTGGGGTACCCCCAATTTAGGACACCTCCACATAGATTATCTATATCAAAAGGGCAGAGCAGTTTTTTTTCTCCTGGGGATGGGTATCAACTTCAAAAATGAAGGTTGTGGACTTCCAAAATAAACAAATACTATCTGCTAATCAAACCTGGCCATCAAATAAATCCCCTCTAATTATAAGTTTATAGCTGGGAAAATCATCTATAAATGAAGGACATCTATTTGCCATGTTTGACTACCAGAGGGCAAATCCCATACTACTCTTGTTGGTTACATCCCTATCAAATCCCATGATATCACCATATTTTCCTGAGGGTCAAGTCACAATTTACATTGGTACATCACCATTATATGGGGATGGGTCAAAACCCTATCCCCCTAGTGAACATCAAAATAGCTGGTAAATGGATGTTCATCCCACTAAAAATGGTATCTATAGGTATTGATCCATACCCATATCATTAATATTAATATCATCATTTTTCTTGGTGAAATCCCGTTTTTCTTGGTGAAATCCCACTTTTTCTGGGTGAAATCACAATTTTTCTGGGTGAAATCCCCGTCTTTTGGTTGCTTCAAGCACGAAAAAAGCGCACGGGCCCCGCAGCACTTCATCATCCACCGCACCGCCCAAGGGGGCGACGGCGGCCACAGCGGCAGCAGTGGCACCTCAGAAAGAATCCAAGGCCTATGGGGAAAATAACTATCACAAAGTGGGGCCCCCAAACGATAGCTAAGTTGGTGAACATAACTCCAATTTCACTATGGTTTATGGTACGCAAATAACTATAGTTACTGGGGCGAATCTAAACCAACTAACATCACTGGGGGGGCCCACATTGCAATAATCAATTACAATTGGATTAGGCGTCTCTGCCACTGCCGGTCAACATTGCGATTTGAGGTAATTAAAAAAGATCAAAGATACGATGGATGATCATTATCCCAATTTTGGTTGGTGGTATACCTACCCCTGTGAAAAATATGAGTTCGTCAGTTGGGATGATGGAATTCCCAACTGAATGGGAAAAAAAGTTCATGTTCCAAACCACCAACCAGATTACAATTGGATATTATTATATAATAGAATATTATGGATAATTAATGGATAATAATGGGATTATTAATGGATAATTAGTGGCTTGCAGTAGCGACGCAGAAAACTCAAATTTTGCTGGACATGTTACCCTCTGGTAAAGATACACAAAACTATGGAAACACATCACTTTTAATTGGTAAAACTACTATAAATGGGTCATTTTCAATAGCTATGTTAGATTACCAGAGGGTATATGCTATAGGATTAAATAACTATTAGTGGATTAATAATGGATAACTAGTGGGATTAAATAACTATGAAACAACTGTCAACAACTATTAACTATGGTATATTATTGATAGTAGGTATTATTTAATAACCCACAGAATATTCCACTATGCGATTATTAACGGAATATTAGTGGCAGGAAATTGGTGGAATATTATGTGGGTACATGATTCGTAACCATCCACAGTATCACTCATGGATTATCGTTGGAGTATTAGTGGGATATTTAAAGGATTTGAACATTCATGGGATTGATTAGAATGGAATGGTTGGAAAATCCTGCGCCAGTTGGTAGATGGTTTATCCCATTATACTTCCATTATTCACAGTGTTTTGTAGTAACCAATAGTTGCCAACTGGTGCAGGATTTCTTTCATCCACAGTATCATTGCAGTAATTAATTATCAGTGGGATATTTATGGGAATTAATGGATTATTAATGGATGTAGTGGTGGAGTATTGATGGTTTCTAATGGAATATTCATGTGATTTAATGGGGTTTAATCGGATATGAATGGGATCTAATGGAATATGAATGGTAAATAAATAAATATATATATATATAAATGGAATATTTTAATGGGATGATTGGATAGTACCCTCTAGCAATTTAACAGTTTGCAATGGAACATGACAATTGTTTCAATGATTTACCTAGATTTATCTAAACAAACATGCCATTTTCCATGGCTATATCGAATTACCAGAGGGTAACACCAACTGTTGGTGTGGTAGACCCAGTGACAAATCTGAAATGATGAGAATATCCAACCACTATAGTTGGTGGTTACATATCCAACTGTTGTGACTTTACCACTGAATACCCAACCACTATAGTTGAGGGTAATATCCAACTGTTTTTTCTCAATCTTTCTCCCACAAGACATTTAACCAACCTTTCTCTTGACTGCTTGGTGGTTTCCCACGAAGATCAGCAGGATCATCCCGGAGACATGCCAACCACTCGAAACTGCCAAGCACGGGTTTTAGGTCAAGATGCGGTGCTCAAAAAATTGGATGCTTCATGATGATTTGTATGGTTCATACTAGTAATAACTATTAGTAGCCGTTGAATGTTGATTAAATGGTGATTGAATGGTTATTAATGGTGATTAAACCAATAGTAATAAGTTTGTATCTGGTTGGTGGTGCAATAACCATCTTGAAGAATGATGGAGTTCGTCACTGGGAAGGATGACATCCCATATATGAAATGGAAAATAAGAAAATAAAACATGTTTGAAGCCACCAACCCCATCTGAGGCCCAACTGTACTCGTCCTCACCAGGAATGATGCTCAAGGATGGGTCTGACCTCGTTTCCATCGGATGGACCGGAGATCCGGGAGCGGATCGATGTCAATGGAGTTACGGCTTCCAACTGTGGGAGATCAGGGAGGCGTCCAACTCATGGACAGTGCTGTGATTTGTTCACTTGCCTAAAGTATTGGCTTGTAGATCTTGTAGCAATTGGCACATCACGAGATGTAGGACTTGGCACCTCAACTCGAATAGCCAACTTCAAAAAAAAACACAGCCAGTAAGTAAGTATTTGGAACATATCTTATTTCCTTTCCCCTGACTATGGAATGAACCCCAAATAACCCTTCGCTGAGGTACATCCGCTTGGCGGGCTCGGGCAAAAGACCCGCCGCCTTGGCTACCTGCAATGCGACGCAATGGGGGGAGGTCGAGTCAGTGGTTGAACTGGGGGCTATACAGTTATGGCCCAACGAACAGTTATATACAAATGGGATTATTTCATGATATATAAGCAACCAGTTATAGGAGTTAGTTCATCCAATTTATAACTGTGAGTTGGGCCATAACTGTACTGCCCAAAAAAATCAGAAATGGAAGCCCCCAACCTTCCACCTTCAGGACGTCTGAGAAAGAATCCTTCTGATCGACTTTAACCCTGGAGGGAACCATGGCGCCAATTATTTTACATCATTTTTTTTTTTCGCTTGTGATGGTCCCATGGGTTGAACCTGGGCTTTTTTGGATTATCGCAATCATTACGGATTATCATCATCATGGGAAGCATTGGAAAACCCATCGCCCGATCGCCCAAATCCCGGGGAGTCTCCGCCGAACAAAGCGGGCTCTGAACAAAGGCTTTCCCGAACAGAACGGTCACTTGGTGAGAAAAGGATCAAAAACATAATAGCAATCAGGTTATATGTTATTTGCTAGTCCTTATCTTTGTGGGTCGTAGCCGATGTACATATATATATATGTACATATATATATATGTATTATTTATTTATTTATTTATTTATATTTATTTATTCATTTTGCCTCCTACTTTCAAACACTTGCGGTTGACTATCGTCTTTCCCATGGCTTTCACCAGGTTCCACACCTCCTTGTTCACCTCTTTGGCTCTTGTGACCGCCTGTGCTGTGTGCAGCGAGCGAATGACTGCAAACACTGAGAATGATGTGCCAGATACAATGGTTCATAGTTCAACATGAAGAAATGGAATATCAACATGTTATATAAAGATGCAGAAAGTAGAATGTCTTTAATAAAGTTATGTAAAGTTCAACATTCATCATTTTGTGGATTAGGATAGCCAGCCTCTTCTACAATTTGCTAAGCCATGCCACACCTTGTCGTTCAAGACAGGAGCGCCCAACCTGTGGCTATAGCTGGCTCGCGGAACATCAAGTCATGGGTCATTCCCAATCATTCCCAGAGAAAATGAGACTGAAATCTACTGGGAATGACATGATGTACTGAGATACCCAAATCTACTGAGATATTTCATCGCTACATGTACTGAAATCTACTCGTCTCTTTCAGAATGGGCTTGGAGATGAATGGACTTGCTTCCCATGTAGCAACATCTGGCAATGCACAAAAGAACAAGGCTTGAGTTTCCCATAAAGATAGCTAAGGTTAGTTCCTCAAATGGAAAGACGGGAATAATGTAGAGGTCTGCAAAATGACAAAAGAGCCATTACAATCCCTACCACTTTAAAGTGATTTACTATTCTCATCTATTCACTATCTTTTTGAGGTGGTTTATAGGTTTCCTTTCCATTGCAATCACCTTTTTTGATCCATTGCAATCACATCCTCAGCTGATCGTGGGATTGCCCCTTGACCTTTGAGGTCACTAAGCACTGTGCATGGCCAGTTGCGCTCGGATGCGCTCCTTGGTGGGCCCTGTGTTCTTGGTCCTCCAGAGACCGTCCGCTGAGATCATCTGTTGAACGAACAGAAAATGGGATACCCGGCCTGGTAAACATACCAAAAACTCTGGACAATCACCATTTTATAGCTGGGTAAATCAACTATTTCTATGGCCATTTTCAATAGCAAACTGTTAGTTTACCAGAGGGTAAACAAGACATGTAGAATATCTATTTCAGAAGCCGGAAGCCCAGGTGGAATATACAAGAACAGACTCAGCGAAATCATGCTAAATCATGCTAAATCATGCTATTCATCTATACCTGTGACCCCTTTGTTTGACTTCCTTCCGCCGAGTTGAAGGATGTTGAAGGTACATTGGAGGTAACCCCCAGCCCAACCCTGGCGCAAGGCCCATCAGGTGCCATGTCCTGATACGGACTGCAGCACAGCCGCCGTCCAGAGGAGCTGTAGACACTACTTCCATGGTGACCACGTCCCAGTCCCAGTAGTCCTGGCTGTCACAAAGACGTTGCTGTCATCCCCAAGGCCAAACACAATAGGAGGTAGGATCTTGCTGGGCAGTTCGGGTACCCTGTCGAACTTACATCACATGCTACCCGTTTGGGGGTCATGCTGGGACGAGAAAACCAGCGAAGATTGGCTTCAGGATAAACAAAAGGGAAAGGTACAGGAAACCATGGTTTTTACCATGGTTTTTACCATGGTTTTTACCAGTTACCAGGCCATAGGGCCCGGCACACAAAGTCCCTCCCTCCCAAGTCCCACATGGGCCCAATTCCCGACGGTCCGATCGCTCAGTGATGGCGGTCTCAGGAATCTCATCCTCAGCACTGAAACGCCGACCAGAAGATCTTGCAACTACCCATCTGCTGCATGTATTACGTACATATATATATACATATATATATATATACACCTAAACTTGGACATTTTGGGGGGGTAAATGTTGGTAAATATTAGATAATTGTGGTAAATATTACTAATATTTACTAAATATAATATACCTATATTTATTACAGGTGGCCCAAGGCTTTTGTGGTTTTTAGATGCAGGGACTGCAGGTACCTCTGCTTTTTGGATGATGCCAACATGGGAAAGCGACTCCACGTCGATCCCAGTTGACCAACGTTTCCCAGTCATTTGGGAATGTAATCGGGAAAATCAAAGAAAATAACCTTTAAATGGGAATATCATGGTGACATTTATTATGTAAACCCACTATATTCCCTTCATTTTTTATTTTGATATTGTATTCGAACAACCAAACCAACCAAACCAGTTGAACTATACATAAATTTGAATGTCTCCGAGTTTTCATTGGGTTGCATCCTGACAGTTGCATTGTGTTCTCAGGATTTCACAACGAAATTAATCGCTTTGGAACACATGTACATTCATACTCATCATAAAGCTGATGGATTTCTCTTAAAAACACAGTACTCCTATGTAAATCCATCTAAGATATTCAAACCTCTGTGTTTAATCATCATTTTCCCATACTTTCCCCATGACATTCGCCACTTGTTTCTTTTTAACCCTATGCCTCGACCCAGGGAGCCGACGTAGAGCGTGGGCGTCTGGCCAGCTTTCTCCTCCGTCCGCATGTAGAAGTGACGATAGGTGCCTGTCATTCATCCCGTCCTCCGTTCATATTCAACACCCCGTACAGTTATGGCCCAACTAACAGTTACAAATTGGATGAACTATCTCCTATAACTGGTTGGTTCTATATCATGAAATAATCCCATTTACATATACAGGATGCCCCCCCAGTTATAAGTTGGTTTATAACCCCATCTAAATATAGCTATAAGTATCATACACTATTGTTATTATAGTTATAAACCAACTTAGCTAACTATGGGGCCCCACCCTGCAACTGTTGGTTGGGCCATAAGCGTACTTGGATGCGCGGGCCCCACGAATCGAATCTGTATATAATCCACATAAAATCCATATAGAATCCTTCTATAATCCATATATGAGTGGCGATATTCCATTAATATATAAAATTGGTGGTTGTTGAGCCATTTTACTAAGTGGGATGCCCCCCCAAGTACAAATCATGGTGTTTCATATGGGAGATGGGGTTCTTGGGCACCCTTTTAATACAGCGATTTTAAGGTATTTGGGGAACATGAGGATGGTCCACCACCTGATGGCTGTTCGTGATTCTGTGGTTGAGTGATGCTTTTCCTCGACACCTGACAAATCCTATGGCAGCTTGCCACATGTGGCGCCACTCGTGCTCAAGTCACGGATGGTCCCATGGATGCCAACGAGGTCACCAGCTGCGCTGCACATCCAGCTGCTTTAGCTGCCATAAATTTTCCCTATAGTTCCCCTATTCAAATGGCCACAACTGGGGGGTTGTCACTCCCTCATTTTCTGGGACCACTTTTGATCACGCCCTAAGCCTGGATCTGGAAAACGCTGCGACGTCACATGCTCAGCCCCCTCGCCCGCTCGCCTTTCTCCAAATCCTTGGTGCAAATGGCCACGAACTCAAAGACACATTTCTCCTTCTTGATCCTGAGCCGAGCAGAACAAAGACCCAATGGATTGGTTTACTATGGCAAATTTACAGGAAAACCCAATATTTCATGGCAAAATCGATGGTTTCCCGGTTTCCGGTAAAGATTCGCCCGACTAAACCAATCCGTTGAAAGACGTCGGACCTTGGACCTTTTTCCAGGTCCCACGTTTCCAGTGACAAACAAAAATTGATGAACAAAAAAATCATGAAAACCATGAAAACCCGATATCCAGTTTCAAAAAAATCAATGGTTATCTGATATGTAGATATTTTATTTAGAATGGTTATCGATATATCCAATGAAAATTACTGATTTATACTGATTGGTGGCTTCAAACATTTCAAGTTTCACCCCGTATGACAAAAAAACCAACCGTCATTCGGGATCATCATCTCATTTTTTGGGTTCAAAGAAATAGATGAAACCACCAAACAAACAGTATATTATATTATATTATACTATATTATATTATATTATATATTATATTATATTATATTATAGATATGAAGATACAGGATGGCCCCCCAGTTATAAGTTGGTTTATGACCCCATCTAAATATAGCTATAAGTATAATACACTATTGTTTCCATAGATGTAGATATGAAACTTCATGTATATGTATATATGTAGATAATCCAATCCTATTGTATGCTATATATGGAGGTTTGTTAAAATGGCGGGTACCCCAAATCATCCAAGTTATGGATGACCATGACTTAGCATTGAAAGTTATGGTGACGACTGGGGATCCCCATGACGTAAGACACCCCCATTCCTAAGAAGCTACAGCTGGATCTGTAGGGATTAATATCCCATTCATATTCCATTTTTTCCCATTGATATCCCACTAATGATCCATTCGAGATAGTTATCAAACCACTATTGGGCTATTGGGTTACTGTATATAATATAATTTAAACTGTGTATATATATATATTATAGTAATATAGGTTATATAATATAATTATATAATATAGATATAATACAGATATAATATAGTGTATAATATATATATATATATATAATACGTACACACATATATATATATATATATTGTGTATGATTGTATATGTAAAATATCATAGTATTAACTATATCATTATTATCCATTTTAGATGCTTCAATCCATTCATTGCCCACGAACTTCGGACCCCCGGGCGCCAAGAGGCCACTCTTCGGAGACCAGCCGTGCCTTCTCATGCCGTGCCAGGATCACCAGCCCTGAGGCCTGGCCGGGAGGAAATCAGCAGAAAGTTGGGAGAAAAGGGGGGATTTAACCATGATTTAAAGTTGGCCCCCCGTTAAAAAAACATAGGAAAATGGGGATTTAACTGTGATTTACCCTCTGGTAAACATACAAAAAGCATCAAAAAGCTATTGAAAGTGGCCATTGATAGTTGATTTTGCTCGTAAAATGGTGATTTTCGATAGCAAACTGTTAGTTTACCAGAGGGTAACATGTCCAGCTAATTTTGTCCAGAGAGAAGCGTGTTGTTTCCTATTCTCTTTTGCGTCCGCAACCAATTTTGGGTGCCAAAAAGCATTGCTGACATTGCAAACAAGTACGTATTTCCCACACACGAAAAACACCTGGCAAACAGCAACAGCAAGCAACCTGCAAACGTGATGCAGTGTAGTTTTTGTTTGTGGGCTTTAATACCAGCAATCTGCCTCATCATCGATGTGTGTCATGGCGGTCATGTTGGTGTCGTCCATGCCAAGTTCAACTTCTTGAACTTTTTTCACCTCGCGGTGAGACTGCTGGGTGGCCGCAACGACAAGGTGGGCCCCCAAGTTCGCAAAAGTTTGGTGGGTTTAAGTGACAAAACGAATTCGACGTGTCTACCATAAACCCAACAGTTCTTGGAGTTACAAACCAACTTAGCTATTTAAGGGGCCCCCACCTTTTAGGTGAAGGTTTTTCTTTTGGCCCTCCAATTTCGTCAGTTGCATGGTCACCTGATGGGTTGACCAAAAATTGGTACCCCCAAATCCAGGGGTTTATCATGTTTTATCATTGTCTTCCCTTGAAACCTTGTCAAAACCCAAGCACCATTTTTTAAATGATGTTTTATCATGTTTTATCATCTTATGTCCCCGATTTTGCAAACCAATTTCCCAAACACTCGGGGTGATTCGCTCTATAAGATTGATGATACATAATTCATTATATGGGGATGGGTCAAAACCCTGGTACCTAGTGAACCCCAAAATAGCTGGTAGATGGATGTTCATCCCACTAAAAATGGTATTAATAGGTATTGATCCATACCCATATGATTTCTAGATTAAAGTTGGAAATCGTTATTTCCCCGACGGGTCCATCCAACTTTTCTGTTTCTTAAAATCGATACCCAAAGTCCCATTCCTTGTCACCGAAATTCCCCGCAAATGCCGTCAAACCTGGCATCAAAGAATTGGTACGTTTTAAACATGGCCGAGATTTCTGCATGTTCATCCCACCAAGTATGGTATACTTTTATATGATATGTTTTTTTTTTCACAACCATATCCATGATCAAAATCTAGTCCACAAAGAACAATATTGCTGGTTATTATAGTCAAGTCATGGTTATGTTCAATTTCCAGCCAGAAGCCAAAGGATTCAACTAACAATGCAAGGTTGGGAATATATGGGTGTGTTTTTTAAAGGCAGGCTACCCCAAAAGCCAGTGGGCAATTATCATACTTACTTTCCCTTAAACTTATATACAATGTTTGGTGGGAAGATCCTTCATTATTAGGTAGACCCATATTTTTGAAAGGCTCTTTTATGGGTAAACTGTTCAAAGTTACTGTCATGAAGATCAACAAAATCGATTCAAAGGATAAGATTCACGTTTTGGTTTTTGAGATACCCTCCAGAAAATTAACGGTTGGCTATGGAAGCAATGGCCCATTGAGTTCTATTATTTACCTGTTGAAGCTGGTGATTTTCTAGTTCGCAATGAGTGAGCTTTCCAGAGGCTTGAAAATTTCATTTACCCTCTGGTAATTTCACATAGCTATGGAACATGAAGAAATAGTTGATTTACCTATAAAATGGGTGGATTTTCCAGTTCGCTATGTTAAATTACCAGAGGGTTCGAAGATTTTCCCAGCTATAAACCTCCATGGCGAGTTCTGGGATCTCCCAGCCATGTTTGATCAGCGTTTGAGTAAATCCATGAAAATATCCCATGATCTTCCCTTTTTTCGACCATCTAAAACCATGTAACATCATATAAAATCAGGAAGAAACCATATTGATTTACTATAAGACCTCCATTTCAATCATTACAGGCGAGCCTAGACTGTCAGCTCCATGATTTCAGGATGCTGAGGCGCCAGACACGCAGAGCATCCGCCAAACAACGATGGAGCACTTCCTTGCCGTTCGTCACCTGCCATCCAACTAATAGAGACGATGGCGTGACGCAGTTACAACTAATAGAGACTCACCTTTACAAGTCATTATCAGAGTCATAGTTAATAATTAGTGAATAGCAATAATAGTTAATAGTTAACAGTTGATAGTTAAGAGATGCTAATAGTTTATGTGTTAATAGCAACAGCAAGACTTAATATTAATTAATAGTAAAAGTAATAATAGCAATAGTCAATAGTATATAGCCTGCGAAATTTCAAGAAAGTTGATGGTAATACAATAGCTGACCACAACCAAATGAATAACATCATAGGACCTTGAAACTTGGCACTTCAAACGTTAATCACATTGCATTTTTTGCTCCTGTCAAATTTCTTGCACATCAGGACACATGTTGTATCACCTAATCTTGTTTTTGGATGTTATTGGTGTGCACTATGGCTTCTAGCCCAGGACAAACGGAACATTATATTAACTACCCTCCGGTAAACTAACATAACTGTGGAAAATCACATTTTATTATGGGTAAATTTACCATAAATTGCAATTTTCAATAGCTTTTTGTATGTTTACCAGGCCGGGTAAGACATTTTAGGTCATCGGGACACATTACCGGAGGGAGCAACAGCCAAGGGCGGCCCTGCGATTCGATGATTAAGTCATATTGACCTTGCTTTTCGCTGGTCCAATATCTCATCATATCTCCATACCTATCAACATATCTCCCCAAATAACCAAACAGAGATACCTATTAACACATCTCCCCAAATAACCAAACACGTCAAACCAGATCAAAACACAGATGTCACCCGATGTTTCTCCCATCTTCCCTCTTATCACTGACCATTTCAGGTACCTAAAATGGAGCTACCTACAATATACTAGGATATACTAGGGCCTGAATTACTACATATATATATATATGCATATATCATATCATATATGTGAATGACACAGCTGGTAGCGGAGGAATTCACCAAAACTGAATAAGCTGACCCTGTCAGTTGCAAATGAATCCAAATAGAAATGGCCCTGCCAAATGAATGAAAATGGTGGATGCCCTG
>Ga0126342_10017841_pt1:7500-12232 | contig 12232 bp, 4 predicted proteins | sample Cyp1metagenome_FD_92528 | JGI IMG/M metagenome (GOLD analysis project Ga0126342, IMG submission 92528) | Coral microbial communities from Lord Howe Island, Old Settlement Bay, Australia - Cyphastrea 1 metagenome | ecosystem: Host-associated > Invertebrates > Cnidaria > Coral ... | reverse complement strand
TACCTACTTCTTGGGGCAAGCCACCAACTATGAACAGTGAAGAGCAAGCCTCTTACCTATGTACATCCCTGAGCATGCAACGAACGACGCAAACAAACAATTACGAAATTCTATTTCTAAACTGCCCGGGGCAAGCCACCGGAAGCGTAACACTGAAAGGCAAACCTCTTACTTGTATGTCCATCACTGTGCATGCAACTTCATCGACGCGATTGCACACTACTTTCTTTAAAAAAACACTGTCAAACCAAACATCCATAACCAAAAAAAATGAAATCTATTCCTTCCGTGTATCGGATCAAAAAAACATTTCGAAGTTTTAACCAACAGTTTCATCGACTTGCTTGCACACTGAATCCTTTCAACAAACATAAATTAAAAACAACAAATACAAGTGACATCAATGTAAAAGACCATATAATGTCACAAAATAACTCGTGGAAAAACCTACAGAAAACCTTCCTTAATTAACGAAGGTAACAATCTTCCTTAATTAAGCTAACCTTCCTTAAACAATTTAAGAGAGGTTACCTTAAATGTTAAATAAAGAAGGTTGGATGTTCTGGGTGGGTAATTTCTACAAGGTGGGGCTCCCCAAGTTCGAAGTTGGTTTATCAAACATCATTAGGTATAGAAATATCCACCATAAAGCAAAGCTATTTCATTTATGTTCACCAACTAGGATTCTAGGATTATTGCAAACGGGGGCCCACCTTGTAGTCTTGAAACAGACGTATCAGAAATGACTTGACCCACCCTGCAGGCGGTCCAGATGCGATTCTCGTCTTTGACCTCCGTCTGATAGAACTGCTCAGAGATTTTCCTAAGAGTCTAGAAGACACAGCCATGGAGAGATAGGGATTGACCATGGGATATGTGTTTATTGTGATTCTAGAGGGATCTAACTAATCAACAAATATGGATGTGTAATGGGGATTAACGATGGGGATACTATATATGACTGACTATAATGACTATAATATGATTTGATGAGGGTAACTAAGTATGTTATCTTTCATGGAGATGAACTATATAGCCAATATGTGGGATATGAAAAGGGGACTGGACGGAATATCAACATGAGATCTATAACCAACACTATGAGATTGGGATTTATCTGAAATATGAAGTACAACCCCAGTTTACGCGTCTTAATCGCGAACATATGCGAACATGCTGATAGATCTGATAGTCCATTGGAAGTGGGTGGGTGCCCTATTTTCCAAAATGAGAAATCGCTAAAGAAAGAACAGCTGATTGCTGACTTCATCCAGAATGTGTGGATCCATGTTCAACCCCATTTCTAGGATCGGATATCTACTTCCTACAATGTGAGGCCCCCCAGTTACAAGTTGGTTTATAAGCCCCAGTAACTATAGTTAAAAATACCATAAACCATAGTTATTGGAGTTATAAACCAACTTAGATATCTTGGGGGCCTCACATTGTATGTATGTATTTTGGTAGATACACTAGTTTCCCAACCTGAAGGGGTACTGACAGCCCCACATTCGCTGCAGAATCCCCACTTAGGTGGAGAAGAAGCTTGAATGGTTTCACTTCACATGTAAGACAACCAACTTATTAGCTATTCATCTAACAACAATCTCAGTGGACCAACATACTTAGCTAAGTATCAACACCAACCCTTCGCTAGATACTTAGCTTGTATATCCTGCGGACATCGAACGAACCAATACAAACCAAGCATCTTGGCATCGAACTTCTTCCGAATGTCGCCCAGTTTCTGGTCATGAGCATGCCTCAGGGACCGGTGTCTGAAACGTCAAGCAACCATGCAACATGCTACTTTCAGGGTGTGTCTGAAAATGAGGTAAAGCATGGTATACCTCAAAATGATTGCTTTGATGTGATGGATGATGATCAACTATGGATGTTCCAGTAACCCCATTTTTTCAGTCAGAGGTTCCTTTTTTTTTGCTTACCCTCTGGTGAACTAACATAGCAATGGAAAATGGCCATTTATAGTGGATTTTCCCATGAAAAATTGTGATTTTCCATGGTTTTTTGTTAGTTCACCAGAGGGTAACCAAGTCTCAGAATCACTAGTCTGAGGAGCAAGAAACAGCAAATCCACTCTGAGCTGGTCTAGCCATCAACAAATTGAGCAGGTAGCCTCCAGCAATCAAACATGGCAATGGAACATCCACAATAGATAATTGGATGGATGGATAGATAGATAGATGGATAGATGGATAGATAGATAGATGGATAGATGGATAGATGGATAGATGAATAGATGAATAGATGGATAGATGGATAGATGGATAGATCGATATATCGATAGATAGATGGATCGATGGATCAATGGATGGATCGATGGATGGATCGATGGATGGATCGATGGATGGGTCGATGGATAGATAGATAGATGGATGTAGAGATAGATGCTGTAGATAGATAGAGAGATAGACAAATAGACAAATAGACAGATAGACAATCTCTTGAAACTTGAGATTTGCTGTTGCCAGCTTGAATTAAGGGAACTCATAATTATAATGATATGTAAAGAGACCGGCGCGGACAGGCCCACTTCTGATTTGGTCAATTGCAGCAGGTGTCCTGTAAGAACAACCTCTATAGGGGTAGCACCCATCCAACATACTTCAAAAAACACTTGATTCCATCCCCAAATACCCACTTCATGGATCATCGAACCATCTTCCACCTTCATCAGCAGTGAATGGTTTCTTTTCAGCAGTGGAAGAACTGTTCAGAATCTTTTCAGCACAGTCAGATCTTTGGAACTACCCTCTGGTGAACTAACATAGCAATGGAAAATGGCCATTTATAATGGATTTTCCCATTTAAAATGGTGATTTTCCATGGTTTTATGATGTTTTTTGTTAGTTCACCAGAGGGTAACAGTCAGAGTCCTGTCAGAGAGTCCTAACTCCAAAGATCTGACAATATCTGTTTTGCATCTGGGTGTGTCTGAAAATGTTGTGTACCCCACTGTACCCAATGGTTTTGCTGATCAGACAATCCCGTTTTGAAAAATGGCTAGCTATCATTGGGAAGATTAACCCAACATTTTCAGACAAACCCATCTGAAGTCAAAGGACTCTTTGCTTTGGAACTCCTTCTTGGAATCTTCCTCCTGTTTGTTCAACTTGCCAATCCTCTCCTGGCCACGGATTTTTACGGATTCCCACGGATAACCCACGGGGGGACCACGGGGGTGTCAGAGAAGGATCCCAAGATTTAGAATTTCGAAGAACGGCTATGGTGATATTTTTGTGATACCCTCTGGTTATTTAACATAACCATGGAAAATGGCCCATTTATAGATGATTTTCCCATTAAAACCTCCATTTCTAAGGGATTTTCCATGGCTATGTTAAATAACCATATGGTATTGATGGCTATTAATGGCTAATAGGTCTGATTTGTTTGTTTTTCTCAAAATCCAGTCGATGATCATCATGTTTAAAAATACTAAAACAACTATGTGGGGGTATACCCATGGCTAAACTACTCACTATTCCAAGGAGCTCTCGTTTTTGAGGGAGGAATCCACACGCATTAGTTTGGAAAGTATCCGTCTGCTCTCTTTGCATCATTCCCAGCTGTAAGAGATGTATGGTATCTATGAATTTCAGGGATCCGTGGCTCAGCAAAGATATCACGCGAACAAGTTCTGGTTGGTGGTTTTAACCATCTTGAAACATATGAAAGTCAATGGGGTTGGGATGATCCCATATATGATGGAAAATAAAATCCATGTTCCAAACCACCAACCAGCAGGTTACCATATCTCATTTTTAATCACACCCATATGGCAATGTTTTATGGTATATATATATATATACATACTTGGATTTGCTTAAAGGATGTGGCATATTTTTCACAATCAAAATTCGAACCCTTCAGGTCAAACTCAAGGATCACCTGAAGTAGATCTTGCAGTCTCTAGATCAATACAACTCGTAACTATGACCCAGATGCTCCATGTATGGAATATTTACTCACATTTGGGCAATTTGCGGGGTAAATGTAGGTAAATATTCCATACATGGAGCATATGGGTGATCATTTGTAGATATTTGAATCAGATTGTTACACATTGTGCTTAATCCGTAACTGTAAACACCTGCTACAGCAATGGTCGTAAAAATATGTGAAAATTCCCTAGCATCCCCTACAAAACCATGGTTTCTGGGCGGGGTTCAAAATGAGGAGGAAGGGATTCCACATCCCCTGTGATTTTTTGAGCGTTGTTCCAATTTCTTTCGCTCCTCTCCACATCTCTTGGTGGTAAACCCAATCCATTCGCAAGGCTCAATATTCCAGGGTTGACCTAACACCATTGCCACTGTCAGTAAAACATGTAAAATCTATACACTGTAGGTAAACAAATGCATCATTGGATAGTTGGATGCCAATTTTCTACCGTTCACATCCACTCTCGGTGGTGAAAAAACACAATATTGATGATTAAAGCTGCAAGTTGGTTGGGGAAATCCCCACTTCTGTTGATTACATTGTTTGATCATTGATATATTACCCTCTGGTTATTCAACATAGCTAAGGAAAATGGCCCATTCGCAGATGATGTTCCCATTAGAACCTCCATTTCGCATGGATTTTCCATAGCTATGTTAGTCATAACCAGATGGTAAGTTCTTTGAATCGCGGCCAAGTCATTGCAACGCCCAAAAAAAACAACAGATTTCTTCAGAGTTCCTGCACTCAAGTTTAGAATAGTTTA
>Ga0126342_10017841_pt1:0-2500 | contig 12232 bp, 4 predicted proteins | sample Cyp1metagenome_FD_92528 | JGI IMG/M metagenome (GOLD analysis project Ga0126342, IMG submission 92528) | Coral microbial communities from Lord Howe Island, Old Settlement Bay, Australia - Cyphastrea 1 metagenome | ecosystem: Host-associated > Invertebrates > Cnidaria > Coral ... | reverse complement strand
AGTCTGTCGCCGCAGTCGCCCACGTCGCGCCGTATAGTCCTTCACCCCGCAGGGGCGAGAGCCGATGGCCACGAAGGGCGCCTCGGCGCCTCCGCCACGAAGGCGCCTCTCCCACTGCGCAAGGCATGAGAAGTAACGGCCATCGAGTCGCTGTTGGAAAGAAGGTCGATGCCATTCGATCTGCAGACTTCCGCGTGATACTGTTCTGAATGTTGGGCTTTGAAGTCCAAGCGCAAGCTGGTTTCTGAAGCTATATGCTATAGATAGGTATAAGTATCAGCAATCACCAATCAAAACTTCATGAAGAATTGCTACTTTACTGGGGCCGGATAGAAAAGTATCCGAACTGAGAGTTGGAGTCGTTGTATTGTTTCCCCTGCACAATTTGATATCTCATCCGGGGACTAAACATTCCCAATCTTGGATGCCTTACAGGTCTTTTTTTTTGCAATGGTTACTACATAAATATATATATATATATATATGATTATGGATATCCCATGAGTGTTGTCCGCAGTAATAATCCAAGGTTGACCTTCAAACATTGTGCCATCTATAACCCATGTATATCAGTGGATGTTCCATATAGGTCACTAGATTACACTTGGAGTTATTATCCATGGCAATTCCTGGGATAACCCCCTACTTTGTCAATAGAACCCCCAACTTTCTGACACAACTAAACCGCTGGTTGGATTTACTTTCTCATATTTGTGCGTTTTTTTTGGCAAACGGAGGTTAGTGGCAAATCTACAATGTGGGTCCCCCCCAAATATAAATTGGTGTATGAAGCTATCCAACCGCAGATTCATATCCACCAGATAAATCCGACACTTTAAAACTTGACCATTAGCTATACACCAAACAACACCGATCTTTCGATTGGGGATGCTTCCTACAGAAACCAGAAAGTACACATGGTGCTATCAAACCCCTCACAAGGTGGTACCATATAGTTGGCTAAATTGCTTTAAGAAGCTTTAAGATCTAGTTGTCAGCTGTTGGGTTTATGACAATTCTGACTACAGCTGGATGGGTGAACATAACCAAAAAACATAAGTTTTGGGGGAACCACCTTGCATTTGCCTGCAATAAAAACAAGGTTTGTCCAAATTAAAAGCAAATTACCTATCGTAAATCGCCTATCAACCCCAATTTGTGTTGATCAAATGATGGTAAAATCCATTAAAACAAAATTTTGGGGTGTTAAATGGTTAATTCCATATAAAATCACCATTTTGGGACTGTTTCCTTAACAAACAAGGTCTACCTTAAGATGTTTTTTCAGGACCTCCAGCCGAAGCCAAGCAAGCCAAGCACCTCCAGTTGCTCTACTTCTTTCAACTCCGACTCCTAAACCATTGGGAATTTGCCATCTAAGCATCAAGAATTGTGGAATCTTGTGTGGTATAACGGTATAACATGGTATAACCGTCAAAAATGATTGGACATTGGGATTTCACCATCAAACATGGAACGGAACATTGGCATTTCACCATCGTTTTTCGATGGAAACATCCGTGAAAAAAAACAAAAAAACAATCAACATAGGGATTCATAGACGATTTATACAGGGACTTTGAGGTGACTAGGCTCAGCCTCAGCCAAGGCGCGAAGTAACACTGAATAGTTTTGTTACAATATCTCCGCCCATTACTCATATTTGTATAACAATAGATATTACATCTTTCCCACGCATACAAACAGGATACTATAGTTATAGTGTTAAGATATATTGGTGTGTGGTCTATACCTATATTACATTTTTCTATCCAGTTACTCAATGATACTCGCATATAGTAATATAGCTGGGCGAGTCAACAGCCTGTATCTCTTGGTCCCATCTTGTGGAATCAAACAACTTTGGGATTGAAATTTCCAAAGACTGCAGTGGAACAGAAAACATCGTTGGGGGGATATTGTTAATTAATTATTAATATCATTAATAGTTGTGAAAAGTTATCAATAGTTATTAAAGGATAGTCAAAAGATTGATTGCACAAACAAACTTGGTAGTTGATTTTACTAACGATCATTTTACTAACAATCTCAGATCTGAGCTTCATGATACCAACATGAAACCATCATATATTTGGCAATGCACCACTGAACTATTGTCTCTGCTACTAGCAATCCAGCCGTCAATGGCTCCATGTCCATTGAACAATTCGAGAATGGTTGACACTTCCAACACTCGAGTGCAATTTATCAATATGTTATGAATGTACTTGACTACCCTCTGGTAATTTAACATAGCTATGGAAAATCACCATGTTCAATGGGAACATCCACTATAAATTGGCCGGCCGGCCACGCGGGTGGCCGTGGCCTGGTGGCCGGGTGGCCGGGTGGCCGGGTGGCCGTGGCCGGGTGGCCGGGTGGCCGGGTGGCCGTGGCCGGGTGGCCGTGGCTGTGGCCGGGGCGATGGGGCGGATGGCCGGGTGGCCGGATGGCCGGGTGGCCGGATGGCCGGATGGCCGGGTGGCCGGATGGCCGCCTG
>Ga0126342_10017840_pt1 | contig 12233 bp, 9 predicted proteins | sample Cyp1metagenome_FD_92528 | JGI IMG/M metagenome (GOLD analysis project Ga0126342, IMG submission 92528) | Coral microbial communities from Lord Howe Island, Old Settlement Bay, Australia - Cyphastrea 1 metagenome | ecosystem: Host-associated > Invertebrates > Cnidaria > Coral ... | reverse complement strand
TGTATATTTTGTATAGCCAAGTGATCACATGCTCCGTTGACATTTGGCTTTAGGGCCCTTGAGTCATACCGCGCTGCCGTGGTAAAAGTTGGGCATTTGACGATCCCGTTTCCAATTCATACAATTTTTAATGGGAAAATCTACTATAAATGGCCATTTTCAATAGCTATGTTAAATTACCAGATGGTAACTCACCTCGTTTTATTAAAACTAGTTCAATGGTCAAAAATCATCACGGCTAACGTTCCAGACTGCAGTTCCAGCGTTCTGCCGTGGCATTCTGAACTGAGTCAAAACCCTTTTCTGGGCCCCGAATGGTACCATATTAAATAGATAGTAATAGTCCATTATCCATTAAACTATCCCATCTATTACTATATCTATTATAATATATGGATAATGGACTTAGTAATTATCCCATCTAATATATGACCATATATAACTTATATAACCATTAAACAATAGATTCAATAGATGTTTATTCCCCCAAATACCCGTCCCCATATGGTTCTTTTGAATCACCTTTTTCTGTCACAAAGGACACCGCCTACGTGGGTAAGCCATACAACGTTTGCCCACTCGACAAGATTTGTGGCGGCATCACCTCCTCGAAAGATTTTGAAACGCTCACCAGCCATATACGCACCTCGGAACGAAGATGGATCGACCGCGGATGATCGTGCGTATAATGTATTTTAAAATATTTTAAAATAATATATATATATGTATGTATGTATGTATGTATGTATGTATAATGTGTATGTGACATATCATGTATATATATGTATATATATTACACGATATATGATAGATCTATATCTATATATATACAGATATAATAAATCATAGTTATAAGTGCTAACTATTATGAATATATATATATATATATACATACATACATGATTTGCACGTGGGCCCAGCAGTTGGCAGTTGGCAGGTCACACAGTTGCTGTGGCTGCTGTTCTGGATGAAGCTTGGCCTGGCACCGGTGAAGTGTATCCCATGCTGCGCGTGACCTTGCTACACAAATCTGACGGTGCAGCGGCTCCCGAAACTACGCAGGGCAGCAATGGCTTAAGGGTCTCCTGTATCAATGGTGGTTGGGCTTTGCCATGCAACCTTCATGTTAAGACTGTGATCCTTGGGATTGGCAAGAAAACACTTTTTTCTCAGTAATTAATTACACTTGTATTGTTTGATGTTGTTCTTGTCATTGTTTTTGCCACATTGTTTTCGCAAAGTGCTTCGCAGCCAAACAATCGCCAGGAAATACTCACAGAGCTTTCAAATTGCTTGGGGTCCAGAGCGACATGGCATGCGAGGAATAAATCCTTTATCTTTGCAAAGCGCGGTTGTAAGCGTCCCTCCTGGCCAGCACCTAGAAAACTTCAGCGACGCTGGGAGAAGGGATGGATTTTCTCTGTGTCCAGAGTTTGTCGCATGGGCCCTGGGAACATGATGAGCAAACAGCTGAGTGTTACCCCGTTGTCCCCATTTTTAGTCATACCAAGATGGATTGGTTTCTGCTTTTCTTTGAAAAGGTCAGGAGTGCACACAGCCATGCATAAGGACACTGGGGTGATTGCAAAAATGCCTCCACCGGCAGGAAATCCCATCACTATGGCTGCTTGGTTTCATACCACACCAGTGAAGATGAGTCGAAGCGAGCATCTGAAAGATCTAGCCCCCCTTGCTTTAGGAAGGTGTGGGGGTGGCTGGAAGAAAATCAACATTGGCAGATATTGACCGTATCAATCTGAAGCAACTGGCTAACATCTCAGGCATGTCTTGGAAGCAGATGCTCGTTGGTTCGATGTTTTCTTGATCACCAGTTTAAGCACCGTGATGCCTGGTCGAATTGCCATTTTCTCCACATTGTTGTTTTCTTCATTGCGTCTGACCATTTTCAACCCTAGCTGGGCCCTAGCTTGTGTTCCTGCACCCACTCTTCTGCTATGTTGAACATGTGGGTAAGTTCTGTAGCATATTTGCTGCAGGTCCCAAGGGGTTTCACCATATTCCCGCATCATCCAGCATCACAGCTTTAGCCATTGTGATTGAAACGCGGAGGTTATCATTGGAGACTCTTGCAACGGGAACATGAAGGGCTTCGGCCAGTGCAACTTTAGAGCGTTCTACGGAGCCTTTGTTGATGGAGCGCCTGATTTTTGTGAATGTGAATGTGCGAAACTGCGGACATCGAAAATGCACCACATCAAATCAGCCAGTGTACATATTGTGTCTCCTGAAGAAAACAAATGCCATAACCATATAGCCAGCTCGTCTTTCTTTTGACTGCACACACTAAGGAGTGAATCTCACGCTGCCATTGCTGCTCAATGCAGCTTTGAAATCAAGTAACTCAGCCAGCATTCTGTCATGGCACTTTGATTTTGGAACGTGATTGCTTCGCGATGTCACGATGCTTCAATAGCAACTGTTTTTGTGATGCTATCGGCTCCAATTATATTAATATACATAGAGCATTATATATATATACACATACAAATCAATCTCTCCTACATGTTCGGGCAGTTTGGACCTAATTGTGACTTAATATATCCGCCATCGCCTGCTTCTGGTCTTATCGCCGCAATCATCACGAACATCATGATAATCATGATGACGACATGTGTGTTTTTGCTGATGGAGACGAACATGTGCCATTTTCATAAGTTGGGGCATTTGTACGTATTGACGGATGTGTTTTTTTTTGTCTTAAATACTCTGCGAAGGTAGATGCTAGTGGAAGTTTCATACCGTTCTATACTGTACACTCTTCAATAATCCTGGGTTAAAATTCCTGGGATCACTGACACAAACCATCCCAACCATCCCCCATCCCATGTAACAACGACCGTTGTTTTCCAACACCCTGGCTATTTGCTGGCAAGGTGATCTGTGGTACCTTACAGGTGACAACTTCTATGATCGCTATGGACTTTTTAGCGTGAGTATCTTTGCGCAGTTGAACAAAGAAGCTCAAGGGATTCCACTCCTTGCGTCTTGTCATGAAAAAATGTTCCCGTGGAAAAAAAAGGCTGGACCTGGTGGCCAGGTAAAAAATGATGTACCATCTGGTTATGACATTGCCAGTTTGCCATGGAAAGATCCACCATTTTTAATAGGTAAACCATCTATTTCTAGGCCATCTATACCATGGCTATGTTAAATAACCAGAGGGTAATTTGTTTTCCTTGGACGTCATGTTGTGTGAGAACATGACTGGTTGCCGATAGTACGTTCTACCAATGTGTCACAGGCCACAAAACCTCGCAAGGGTTTGGCTTTGACTGGAATGATCCACAATAACTATCAATAATCATCCCATTCCCCCATTCCCATCCATTCCCATCCATTCCCTACTAAGCACCAGTAAGTTGAGGCAACTCCGGGAAATCATGACTACTGGTTCAATGGCATTCCAAATACCGGTGCCAATTCGTGGCTTTGGGGCTACGACCAGTTTGCCAATGGCCACGCACAATTCTTCGCGCAAGACATTTGGCTGCATCTCAAATAAATGTTACTTCCCAAGTTGGGAACGAACGCACATAGCCATGTTTTTTTAAAAAGAGTTGGTTCCTTTTAAAGTCCCAAATCCGTGCAAAGAATCTGGGGCGCTTCTCAATTGCGCGGCTTGTTTCAAATATCCGTTTTCCGGTGTTTCCTTTGGTGAAACTTCCACGAATACATTCCACGGCAAGTTGCTCTTTCAGCAAGTTGTCAGTCCAAATTCTAGGCCGAAACTTCAAAATGCAAAATTTTGTGAAGCACTTTGAAGTGAAGCATAGTGTGAGGCCAATAAAGTTTATTAATCAGGCTAAATTATAGTGAAGTCAAAAATTAGGCTGGTTTTGCTTGGTTTTACTTTGCTTCTTTGGAGCCGTGTTGCACAAGTAAACAGCAAGTAAGCAGCTGGGCGGTGGCGATTTTTCATACGTTGAAGCCACGCAGTTTCGATTTCGATCTAAGGATAGCCACGCCACCTTTGAGCCACGATGCTGACAATTGTGGTGCCACATGTGAGACCAGTGTGTATTGTTAATGGTATATGAATGGGCTATTAATGATATATCAATGGTATAAATGGGTTCAAAGGATCGGGGTTTCCATAGTCATGGGGATAACCCCAATTTTTCGCTGGATGCCATGTAAAATCCCGTCCATCAATGGATGAGAACTGGGGGTTACCAAGGCCCAAGGCGCCTGCTGCCGATCAGATCTATCCGTCTGGGACACCCGTGGAGAGGTTTAGCGCTGCCAACGGCGGCTTTTTGAATTTTGAAGCAACACCAAAGGCAGACGCGAGGCCAGAGAATTTTTATCACTACAGTGACTGAACTTGGACGGGTGATGGGAGTTTCCGAACACCAGGCTGAGGTTTGTGTGGAATCTAATGTGATGTTATTACCCTTACAACTTGCAGTATTGAAGAAAACCAAGGCAAAGTCATCGGTTATTCAAAACTCAGCTGATCTTAGCTGCGTTTGGGCGATTGGAATTCCCGACAGATTCATGCTGGTCAAAAGGATTTTGGGGAACAAAATATGAAGATGTTCAACTAATTAGTCACATTCAACTGTACCATCTATATTAGATGAACATCGACGCTAAACTATCAAGTGTCATAGTCGTTCATTGAAGTATGGAAGTTGCAGCATTCATTTACTTGTAGTTTCAGAGGTTAGGGATGGTGTTGGTTAGTGTTGTTCAAATATTCCCTTCAATTGCTTAACTGATTGGTGGTCTGGAACATTTTTTTATTTTCCATAATATATGGGATAATCCTTAACATTGACTAATATTTTTCAGATGGGTAGGTCAACCACCAACCAGTTAATGTTGATAGCCTTTGCGGCGGCTACTCAAGGTATCGCGGGAAATATCGGCTTCGTGATGTTCACGTGCGTCGGAGGGGACCCCAGAAGCTTTGTGAGGGAAGCCTGCAGCTTCATGAAGGCGAAGAATCCCAAATTAGCAGATGACTCAGACATAGAGCCAGACTTTCCGTAGAGCATGATAGATATGATATCTTGTTGAAGGTTTTACCTCCAAAGGTGACTTTGCGCCCCTTTGATATCGTTGACTTTGAGATGAGTTCAAGATGACTACTCAGAAATGATGGGATGTGCATGATTGTGCTGAGATTCTTAGAGGGTCGCCAGGTGACCCCAGTGACCCCATAGGACGGAGATCATAGCTTTGATGCTGAGGTCTTGTTTCTTGGCCATTGGAACATGGCGGGCTCTGGCTGTCCTGCAGGAGAGCAGTCTAGTTGAACGACGCTACCAGATGTTAAGGATGTTGGACTTAGAGGTGTACATTTCGACAATGTGTTGTTGTTCACTGTCAACATCCATGCTATTCCATCGCAAGTCAGCACTGAACATATTCAAGGTTGGGGCATCGCCCCATCCATCCGAGAGTGGCGCTTGTGACCCATTCCGGAGGCAGAGATGTTCCAAGCATCGCAAAATGGGCCTTGAAGAACACGGATTGTTCAGCCTTTGCTGGAAGCAATGGCAAAGCTCCTTTCGGGCAAATCGGCCGCCTGGCTGAAGATAGATCTGGGATGGATGGGAATATTCCCACAAAATATGGCCTGAAAAATGGTACAGTACCTCCATTTTAGGATCCTGGAATGGAAAAGGATGTGGAGAGGCTTCAGGCTTCAACGCAAAGTGTCCAAATTATTTGCCAAGGCATTTCAAAGGGGAGAGGTCCTTTTTGTGCTTTCCGATTCGCGTTTCTCAGCGGGAACTCTCAGGACGTGCAGCTTCACGTCTCAAGTTCATCGTGGGTCACCAACACTGCAATTGCATGACCAATTTTGAAAGGATTGCGCAAGATTCCTGCTTGCCTGACGAAGTGGCACCAAATCTGGTGGATGGATTCCTCATTGGGAGCCACGGAATGACCCTTGGTGCTGCCTGGGATGCTGGGGGCATGACCTCACGACTGTGCTACGATTTTCTCACAAGTGTTTTTTTACAAGACTGGATCCAACCACTGTGGTTGCCCGGTTGCCAGTTGCCAGGTTGATTTCTTGCGGAAACAGCGGGATCGATACACAGTAGATACGGCCCCCTGCGAGTCCCCAAGGAGTTGGGATCCATATCCCGGGGCAAAGCCGGAATGCTCACCTCGCTTTGGTTTGCCCGTGCTGCGCACAGATGACACTCATAAGCAATGAGGACACACAGGTGTTGCTACATCCTGGTGATGTCGACCTAAAAAGTGTTTTTTGTTTGGATCTCTTGTGATCTCAGGAAGAAAAAAAAAGAGATAACAGCTGTACCCATCGGTGCCAATCGGTGATCCTGCCTAAGCTACCCTCTGCTGTAAGGACAACAAGCTCACCTTTGCATATGCAAAGCTCTCCTTAGAAGTGATGCCAGGGGAGCCTGTGACGAGCTGGAAGCTGGGCAAGATTTGAGACAATGTCAGACATCAAGACAATGTTCAAGCCCCGGTTGATATTTTTATATTCTACGATGCAAAATCTTACCAGGTATACCATGATTCATCAGGATTCATTATGACATGACTTGGTTGAATCTGGGAATGCAGCAATACGTAGCACTTCTTGCCATTTCACACCACTGTTGCTTGACATGTTGGGATTCAACGCCTGGCTTTGGCAGGCAACTCTACACTGCATTTCTTGGACACACTCCAGCGGAGTGGACGCTTGCCTTCAGCTCAACTGGGATGTGCATCCCCACCTTGAAGGATTCAATTAAAAGGGGAGTTTGTTTTATTGATGGAGCGAAGCCGTTTCCATGATCTTCCATTAATAACATATTATACTGATTGGTGGTTTGGAACATTGTTTAATAGTGGTTAATGGTGGTTAATGGTGGTTAATAATTGTTAATGAGATATTATATACTGATTGGTGGTTTGGAGCGTGAATTTGATTTTTCCCATCATATTGGGAATGTCATCATCCCAACTGACTTTAAGTCCATCTTTTTTCAGAGGGGTTGAAACATAACCACCAACCGGGTGATTATTAACCATCATGAACCATGTATATATATATATACATTATAATAACCATTAATATGAAATATATATTAACAGTATATTACCAACAATGGTAGGTGGCTCAACCACCAACCAGATAACATAACCAGCTGAGTTTTGTGGCCGCCTTGGCAACCATCTGTCGACAGCACGGAGCAAGCGGAGGTCGCATGCAGAAGCTGGTCCCTACGGTGCTGGCATATTGAACAGCAAGCTGACCGCCTTGCTCTCATGCCTGAAGGACATGACGGGAACTTGGGGACGGATATCCTGAGCAAGGGTCACATCTTATTTTATTCTCATGACTGTAGCACTTTGGATGTTTAGAAGCAGACGCAGTCTCTACAGAAACATGGTAGTGTCTCTATAACGAAGAAGTAGGTGCCCTAACTCGTGACTGCATTATCATGAGTAACACACTGTGTATTTTCCCAGATGACGTCAAGCATGGCGCCAAGTTAAAGACCTACTCAAACTGCTTCGCAGGAGGGCCTGGTATGGATCTGGGAAAGGCCAAAAAAAACTCACCTTTCTGATCCATTCTGGTTTGGTAATAACAAATAAGAAAACATTGGAGGAGCCTATGATCAGAGGGTCTGCACATATACACCCAATCTCACTCTTGTGAACGCAGCAGTTCTGTTCTAACAAGATTGTTCAAGTGGTGCACGACCGTGAGCCTTCAGCACAGGAGAAAGGTACCAACCAGTGTTCCAGGAACGCTAGCTTGTTTGATCAGTGGTATTCTTCTGAGCTGGTGTGAGACACAAACTCGAACACTGTGCCCTTTGGGAAGGGACATGAAATGACAAGAAATGAACATAATTAACCATGCTTCTGAATCTGAAGCTCCTTGTTGTGCTTGAGCCGGCTTGGTTCACGATATCCAGCAGGGTTCTGTGTTTAACTATGTTAGGAACTGGCAAACCAGCACCCGAAACATGGGTGGTACCTGACAGGTTCCGAACTAGATGAACAAGATTGAAAAAGGATCCGCTGATACCGCTTTTCAATGCTTGATGTTTTGCGCCGCTTGTATAGCTTGAGAATTTGCCGCAACATACAGAAGCACTTGCTGCATGCTGATGTGTTTTTATCCATGGGTTCAATCCCTTGCCTCCCAACAAGCAAGTTCGCCAGGAAGAAGTTACAGTGTTCCTACAAGGATCCAGAGATGTACAAGGCGAATTTGCAGGGCGTTTTTTGTGAAGATATCTTATGGGACTATCTGGGACTTGGGCAGGATACTCCTGCAACAGACATAGAATTCAAAACCAAGGCAATATTAGACTGATGGGACACAACCAACATCAACCAACAATATGACAGGGGTGTGTCTGAAAAGGGGATATGCTGATATACTTCAAACTTGTGACTTTTCAATGGGGAAAACAAAAAATCAACCACAGGACGTTGTGGTTCCCACATGTTTCAGACAAAGCCATATGGCTCAGACGCCCACAGTTTTCTCTGTCGTTTCTTGTTGTGAGAAATTCATGTGGCAGTTGTATCAACAGGTCTCTTCGATATGGCACAGGTTTTTTATGTGGTGGTTTTGCTCACTATTATCAATTATACTTGGATAATCTTGGATGTGCATCCCATTTATAGATACTTCGAGGCGTCATATGTGGCTGGGCATATTCCATCTAGCCGCGCGTGTGGGAACCGGTAACGACCTGTTGGGCCTGTCAAGCCTCTCCAGTAAACATGCTATGAACACTATAGAAATCCATGGCTTCCCCTAGGACATGATCCAAAGATGCTGGATTTTCCATAGAAAGGCTGAAGTTAGCTGAAAGGCTGAAGGGTAATGTGAAACGCTCAAGCCTCATCAAACAGAATCACCCAAATATGAATACATATTAAATATGATTGCTGGTTTCATTCCTATTTATTCTGGTTGGTGGTTTCATACATTTTTTTATTTTCCATAATATATGGGATGATCCTTAACATTGACTAATATTTTTCAGAGGGGTAGGTCAACCACCAACCAGATTCTTTTCCATGCAACTTGGATATCCAGCTATAATTAGAGGTTTATGGAATTAGAGGTACCCTTTCATATATGGATTATAATATGGGGATTATATATATATGTTTAACTTTTCTATTGATGGGAATGAGAGGTACCCTTTTCCATGCAAAAAGACTGTGGGTTTGTCTCAAAAGTAGGGTACCTCATCAAACCCATCAATTCTCGTCATTCTCCTCATGAACATCACCATCTAAAGGTACTATAACCATTTTTCAGACAACCCCTATGAATTTATTGGTTATATAAGTTATATGTCCCCCATGAAAATCGATAACACTTCACTAAAATCATCCAAAATCATCCAAAATCATCCAAAATCATCCAAAATCATTCAAAATCATCCAAAATCATCCAAAATCATCCAAAATCATTCAAAATCATCCAAAATCATCCAAAATCATCTAAAATCCATGGAACATAGCACTTAGACATGGGAACAGCCACCATTTCTTGACCATTTCCCCGGGAAAAGCATGGAACAACGCGTGGTTAAGCGCTACAACCATTTCTCGCTTGCTGGCCGCGTGAGGCCCTGGCTCGCCGCGCGGTGGATTCCAGGGACTCCTTTCGGATGGTGGTGAAGGCAGGATTTTTCATTGGGGATTTTATAAAATCTGGTTGGTTTAGTATGGGGTATATATATATGGTTGATTTTATATCTGGTATATATTTATGTATATTAAATACCAGATTATATCTGAATATGGTATATTGGCTATATGAATATCTTATTTTCTGGTATATATCTGGCATTTAATATGGTATATCTGAATATGGTATATTAATATATGGTGTATATATGGTGTATCCAATGATATGATTTGAAGAATTTTAATCTGGATATTTTCTGGTATATGGTAATGATGGTTAATGGTTAATGATTGTTAATTAATGATATCTGAATATGGTATATTAATATATGGTATATATATATGGTTATATATTTCTGGATATTTTCTGGTATATCTATATTTCTGGCAGTACTATCTCTATATTTTCCAGAAAACTATATTCTATTGGGTTATCATGGGAATTCCTTATTGGTTATAAATAACTCTACTGGCTGATGATTTGGAACATGAATTTTACTTTCCCCAATAGTTGGGATGATAATCCAATCTGACTTTCATATTTTTCAGGGGGGTAGGTATACCACCAATTAGATATGTATGTATAGCATTGTATAGCATATTCCTATTTATGAACAAACCGGGTTTATATGGATGTATATTAATGTGTATAACTATTAAGTATACGGATCTATAGGGTGTTTTTTCACAATTTTCTGGGCGAATTATAGCGATCTCACGTCGCGACCTCACTGGAATCATGGTTAATGAGGGAATCATCCCAAAATGGCTTGAAGTTTCAGGTTAGTAAATTATTGTAATTTGCCCATAATTTTAGACCTATGAACTCTACGGTTTATATGTTGAAAATAGGGTTTATAACTCCTAACTATTGATAAACAACAACGGGTTTATATGGATGTTGATATGTTGAATTATGTTGCAATCTATGTATCACTATTAACCGGTTTTATTTTATCAGTCCCTATATTACATTTTTAGGGTGTATATCTGTTATAAAATGAACAACATGCTGAAAATGTTTGGACGAGTCGAACTGACCAATGATCATGCCCTATTGGTCCAGCCGTACCTTCTTAGAAAGTATGACTGGGATCCAATGAAAAATCGTTCATTTCATATTTTCCCATGAGCAATAGTTTATTTTCCTGCCAACAATCGAACATGGAGGTGGGTCAAAGCCTATTTTTTTCCTATGGAATGCTCAACTTGAGTTGGATGAAAGCAGCGATTTACCATTCATCAGCAACTATTTTAGGCTTTGACCAGATCATTAGCAATCTATCCATATCTATCCTCCTATTTTCGATTGGATGACTATTTTAGATTCGGCTATTGTTCATTAGCAATCATCACTACAAGGTGGTACCCCCCAGTTATAAGTTGGTTTATAAGCCCCAGTAACTATATAGATATAACCCCCCTTAAAACCCTAGATATTGGACTTATAAACCAGTTTAGCTAACTATGGGGCACCACCTTGTAGGTATGTTTTGGGTTTTGACCTCCACATATGACCTGGCTAAGCCTGGGGTGGCCAGGTGAGCTGTGTGGCGACGCACATCCAGAAGCTTCAGCAGGTGCAGGCGAGGGCCTGGCTTGGTGGAGCTTTATAAAGCGATGTAAGGTGGTAAACCCAAGAAGAAACGTAGAATTTGGGATTGATATTTGCAACCAATTACGGATGGTTAATAATATATAAGCAGTTTTATGTTAGTAATTAATATGGGTAAATATGAGTCTATTTCTCCCACGGTCCCAAAACCAGGGATTTATTCTTCACCGACGAAGTGGGATGAAGCACCACGATTGAAGGTGCTGAACACGTGACCAGATCCTGTGGGTATGCTCTGGAAGAGCCTGGTTTGACTGCTGGAATATGTGGAACACTGGGCCTAATATTTTCTTGGAATATCTTGGATTTTGCAAGTCACTTGGACGTTTATCACAGAATACATTGTTTTTTTTGATGTTTGCTCTAGAATTCTTTACCTTAGAAGATCTTAGAATATCTTGTCGCATGCTCCACACTTGCAGTAAAATCTTGGGATATCGATCTTAGACTTCTACCTTAAAGTGTCTATATATCATCGAATATTTTGTCATCCTATGTTTTCTTGGTACCCCCCAGAGATGGGTAAATACTTTGCCACTGCTTTCGTAGGATATATGCATATATGTATGTGAAAGGAATGCAAGCCAGGTACAGAAGTGAGGTTAGAGCTCACTCACAGGTTATCATCCGCACGCTCTACCGAGGGCGTACGGTGGTACCACGTGGAAACCGAGCCCTACGGCAAGACGCTCAAGGAGCGCACTTACCTGGTTGGTTGGTATCCCCACTCCGGTGGGCGGCACTACCAAGGCTAAGACTTTGTCTTCGGCATCCTGCTCTACTTGACCTACTACCAGTCGGGTTAGTGACTCAGCCGTACACGCGAAATTGGACTCAGCCATACACGCGAACTCAACTCAGCCATACACGCGAAGTGTATCTCAGCCATACACGCGACAAGACAATGTTTTGGCCATAGCTTCGATGAGCACATGTTTGCAGTGTGTTACAATTA
>Ga0126342_10017839_pt1 | contig 12233 bp, 8 predicted proteins | sample Cyp1metagenome_FD_92528 | JGI IMG/M metagenome (GOLD analysis project Ga0126342, IMG submission 92528) | Coral microbial communities from Lord Howe Island, Old Settlement Bay, Australia - Cyphastrea 1 metagenome | ecosystem: Host-associated > Invertebrates > Cnidaria > Coral ... | reverse complement strand
TACACTACACTACACTCCGGTACACTCCACGACACTAAATTACACTACACCACACTACATTACACCACACTACATTACACTGAATGACACTGCACCACAGATAGACAGGTAGACAGATAGATAGATAGATAGATAGATAAATAGATAGATAGATAGATAGATAGATAAATAGATAGATAGATGGATAGATAGATAGACAAATAGCTAGAAAACTAGACAGCTAGATAGATAGGTAGGTAGATAGATAGATAGGGAGATAGATAGATAGACAGATAGATAGGTAGACAGATAGATCAGTAGGTAGGTAGGTAGGTCGGTCGGTAGGTAGGTAGGTAGATAATCAGAGAAAAATAGAGAAACAGAGAGAAAAAGAGAGAGAGAGAGAGAGAGAAAAAAAAAGAGGAGACCTCAAGCACCTTTCAGTCCATCAGTGGCTTCGCTCTGCCATCCGTGATTCACAACAACCAACCTCTCCTATAAGTTTCCTATTTTTGAAACTTCCGCCACCGCCTTGTGCGGTACTACTGGTACGGTATCCCCAATTTCCGACAAAATCATACACCCAATATACCCTATATTGTTGGTTATGTCACTGCTGTATAAAGTAAATTCCAGTATATTGTTATATATATATACTGTGTATATCTCTATTAAGTGGTTGATCCCCCCAAATTGTATTGGTTGAATCATGCGTTTTTTTGGGGGGGACAAACCTCCATCACTACATTGGTATTTGTTTGGCTGCACATTTATCCTTAAATCGCATGTTTATCCCATATGATAACCTGTTCTAGCCCCAAAAGTTGGGTATGGCTCAAAATTTTCACAAAACTTCGGGAACCACAGATGTTAGTCGACTCAACATGACTTTTCACCATGTCTTAACCATCCATTTGGGGTACCTGTTGACCCCAGGAAACCTTAAGGGACCGTTCCGTGCCGTGGCCGCCTTCATTCCACCTTTGGAGCCAGAGTTGGGTGTAATAGCCTCCACGGTGAGGCTCTGCCTGGGCGGCGTGGAGTTTTTCTTGGCGAGTTCAGGCGGCAGGAAAAGACTAGATAGTTGGACCATATTGAATCTATATGTTTTTAAAACTAAACTAGATAGTTGGACTAGATAGTTCTATCATCTTAAAGACACATTTTTAGAAACTCTAGTGAAATATTGGACCATATTGAATCGATTCATCTGGTTGGTGGTTGACATACCCCTCTGAATGATGGAGTTCGTCAATGGGAAAGATGACATCCCATATATGAAATGGAAAATAAAATTGGAAAATAAAATTCACGTTCCAAAGCACCAACCAGATATGGAGAACCACTGGTGAGTTCAAGAAAAAATGAAGCCAGTGAAGCCACCAGAATGCTAGGTTTAAACACGTCACTATGGTGATAAAATATGATGACAAGCAACATGGGAATTCACCGTGAAGAAATCCGGGCTCTGGATCAATTTTCATATCTCTGGAGCTCTCTCTGAAATCTAAGGGTGCCACACCAGGGGTACAAACAAATTGCAGCTTAAAAGGAGTGTATCTGATACTGTATAGATTTTACTCCAACTCGGTAAAAATATAAGGTGCTTGTGAAACCCCGGGCAATGAGGGGTTAACTTCTGTTTTCTTGATCCATGTTCATTGTCAAAAAGCTGTTCATCATTTGTTTCGAAGCTGATAGGACACGTTGCATCAAACACCAAGAAATCGAATCTGAACATCAAGCCCTGAGAAGATACAAGATAAACCAAGCTAGGTGGATACCAAACCTTGGGGCTGCAGTTCCAGTTTGAAGTGCTATGTCCATATATCATATTTATAGGGACCCCATGGGACCCCAACTTGCGGAGACTTGCACCATGGTTGTGCCCATACAAATCATAGTTAAACTGCAATTAATCCACATACTACAAAAAAACTGCAGTTATGCACATCCTGGTGAAATCTCTAACCTTTCTCCAACTGGGCCCCATCTATCCCAGCCATTCCTCACTTTCGGCTTCTTTTCGCAGCAACTGCCACCAGCTCTGTTCAAACGAAACGCTACCCAGTGGCGCGGAACCCCAGTGGAGACCCAGTGATCCAAGGAAACTGACAAAATAACCACTAATGCGGTAGGTCCAGTGCCACAAACAAGCCTACCATTTAAGGGATTATTATTTACCAGCCGAAACAAGGGGAATATTAGGGTTCTTTATTGTTGGGCTTACCAAGTTACTCAATACATGGCTATTACAATCCCTCTGACGCAATGGATACAACTTATAGCACATCTATTGCAAGCCTCACTGGGTGAAACTGCGCCCCTCACACACCAGCGAAGATCAGCAGTGAGCTACTGCATATGGCTAACCTCATCAGAAAAAACAGTAACTCGGCGACCAAAGGTGTGATCTTTGAACAAGAATGTGACTTGTCCCTGATGTCACCCTGAAAAATCCTGGGCGGGGATTGGATGCCCAATCAGCCAGAGGGCCCCTGCAAAAAGATGACAAAAATCTTAGCTGGTGAACGTAGATAATCCCATTGATACCAAAAGACTATCTGGGATGAGTTTCTACCCATCCAGTCGATTGACCTAGTTATAGAACTGTTGAATATCAGATGGAAGTCTTGGATTTTACCAGGGACCAGGCGATCTGTGTCTCATAGTTCCCCTTCATCCTTGGTCATAATTTCCCCTTCATTGTTGATGAAATCTCGTTTGCTCCATAACCTCCTGCTTTTTGTTAGCTGGTTCAAGGTTCCTACACCTAAGCGGCTTCGGTGATCACTATTCTCATCATTCTTATCTTAGCCAAAATCATCCAAACATGCATCTTAATTGTTCCAGCAAATCCCCCCTGAATTATGTTTGTCGTTAGTTTATAGCCCCATCTGATATATCCACTGTAAATCCTACTGTAGTCAGCCTGATTTGATCTATCATGAATAACTGGTTGGTGGTATACCTACCCCTCTGAAAATGATGGATTTCGTCAGTTGGGATGATGAAATTCCCAACTGAATGGAAAGTCATAAAAACCATGTTCCAAACCACCAACCAGATAAACTATCACTCCATGCAAATCCTCATCCTTCGTGAAATCCACATTCGTTTCCTGATTAAATCGTCATGTTCCTCTCGGAACGTGAAGTCCCCAACCCGAACGCGAGTTCGCGGACGCCAAGAGGCTGCACAGGACCGAAAGACGCGTGATCCCAGTCAAAACAGAGTCCCGTCCTAGGTTTATGGCATTAGGTTGCCCGCATTACATACAGTGTGTGTGAATTGTAAAGATAAATGGATAATTATGTAACAATGTTTATATCTGTTTCATTATGTTTCCAGAGGTACATGTTCAACCGCACGGACTTAGCTTCAATTCTGGCCACTTCACTTTGATTTGCCCACGCATGCTGCATCCAAGAATCAGTAAGGGAAGCAACATCTCCTGCACAAGACTGAGTCACCCCTCTCACCTTTCAAATAGAACAGATAGAACAGATAGAACAGATGGTTTAAGAGTTAAGATCTGTTAAGATCTGTTAACCAATGGTTTTTATTTATTCTCCTACAAGATGGTGCCCCAGTTCGTGAATGCAAAGTTGGTGGATAACTCCAATGACTCACGTCATGGTTTATGGTATATATATATCTATACTTACTATGGATTATAAATCAACAAACATCACTGGGGGGCACCACCTTGTAGCTTTTAGGTCCGTTTAAGATTCTTTTCTATACCCTCTGGTAAACTAACAGTTCGCTATGGAAAATCACCATGCTATTAATGGGAAAATCAACTATTTCTATGGCCATGTTCAATAGCAAAGCGTTAAATTACCAGAGGGTAAGTTGCTTTGCCTAGCCACCAATTTAGCCATCTAGACCCCACCAATTTTGCATCCAAATCCCCCATGAAATCCAACTGGATTTGCCCTCAAAAAAAACATCGATATATGGAAGAACTAATCCATTTATAATTATCAGCATGTTTGATGACTGTAAACATATTACACATATTACATCATATATACATAATGTATGACATCATATCAACATAATGGATTGCATTTATTGATATTTATTGCTATTAAACCACCATGTCTCTTCATGATATCATTACTGGTTGGTGGTATACCTACCCATCTGAAAAATATGAAAGTCAAATGGGAGTATGATTCCCAATATAGGGAAAGTCATAAAAGCCATGTTCAAAACCACCAACCAGATTACCCTCTGGTAAACTAACATAGCTATGGAAAATCACTATTTTTAATGGGTAAATCCACTATAAATGGCAATTTTCAATAGCTATGTTAAATTACCAGAGGGTAAATTCATTCAATCAGCTCTTTTTGACGACCATTTGTCCCCATGTTTTTTGCAACGCCAAGCAACGCCCAGAGCGGCACAGGCCACAGTGAAGCCTCGCACAAAGGGCTTTTGACTAAGGCTCTGGCTGTTCATCCTCCCATTCAGATTGGTAGTGCAGTTCTTGACCCATACCCATACAGACTTGTATCATATGGGGATGGGTCAATACCTATAGATACATTTTTAGTGGGATGAACATCCATTTCCCAGCTATTTTGATGTTCACCAGGGGTACAGGGTTTTGACCCATCCACATATGTAAGTACCCTCTGGTTATTTGTTACATAGCCATGGAACATTGCCCATAGAAATAGATGGTTTACCGTTCTTAAAAATGGCTGGATTTTCCATGGCAAACTGTTAGTCATAACCAGATGGTAATTGTTGCATAAGATAATGATGATACTGGTTGTTTCACAGTGTTTTAATCTATGTGGTTTCTCACTGATATTCATGGACCCAGTCGATCGCAATTTTCAGACCAACTCAAGCCCATTAAGATACGATAATTTGCTTTAGCTGACTGCCACATTCAAATTTCATGTCAGTTTTTTTGGCTATTTCACCTCAGATAGGCCCAACAGCCTGACACTCAATTGATCATTTGAGCAGTGTTCAAAATCCCTGTATCATTCCATTATACTGGTTGCTTTATAGGGATTCCCAAATTGGATTATTGTAGTCCCCGATATATTGGCTAGTATAATCCCCAAACTAATCATCAACCAACAGGGGTTTTGAACACTGCTCATTTGCCAAAAAAATGAATTCTTACAGTAGCTGGTTAGGAGATAACCCCATACCAAAAGACTAAAGGATTCAACTACCCATCTAAGATTGACCTAGAATTCATCATTTGTTGATGAAACATGACGCGTATTTTACCTCGAAATGCCCAGAAAATCCGCCTGCTGCTCGTCCATCTAAGGGTTCAGGTGCCAACTTCTCCTGGACGGAGAGAGTCTCTTGGATAAATTTCAAGCAACATCCAACAACTCCAGAAATCTTACATCCCAAAAACAAATATAAACCATAAGATGGATCCAAAACATCTCATCACACATGCTATAGAAATTCGAATTTCCTGTGTTTTTTTTGAATTTGGCCCGAATACGTGCTGGTTGCTGGATACGTCTTCTGACTTTCTGGTTGGTGGTATACCTACCCCTCTGAAAAATATGAAAGTCAAATGGGACTATTATTCCCAATGTATGGAAAAATAGATCACCTGGTTGGTGGTGCAATAACCATCTTGAAAAATATGAAAGTCAGATTGGATCATCATCCCAACCATTGGGGAAAATAAAAAAGGTTTGAAACCACCAGCCAGTCACAGTATTTTTTGCACGAGTCTTTTGGGCAGCCCATCTGAAGGCTGTGCCTCTTCCAGGTGCTCCAACAACTCGAAAAGCGAACTGGAAAATCACAACTCGCCCAATAGGTACAGGTAAATCAACTCATTTCTATGGCAAGTTTCAATATCAATAATAATCAATAGCTATTATCATCAATAATTTTCAGTAATCAAATCTTTCTCTCTATGATCCATACTCTTTCTATGTTAAATGACCAGAGGGTATGGATCTCTACTTACCCGCTGTGTTCTTTTCGTTTATTCTTCGATGGGGACCTCAGTCAGGATTCGTCTGCACGACACCATCTTCCCAAGGCACTGTAGATTGGGTAAATTATGAGTTATACCCCAGTTATCTATGGGATATCCCGAAAAACCTGATATTTCAATTTGTACCCCCCAAAAAAGTAGGCAGATGATTCAGTAGGTGTATATATACATATGGGATATCCCCAGTTATGGTTACAGTTACCCTCTGGTAAACGTGTACATACTGCAGCTATTGAAAATGGCCATTTATAGTGGATTTACCATTTAAAAATGGTGATTTTCCATAATTATGTTAGTTTACCAAAGGGTATAATAATTCACTAACCTGAATTGTTGGGCCATTTGGGGATGATTTCCCTTATTAACATATTCTGTTTATCAAACTGCCCATAAAAAATAATTATCCCATATTTCTTAGCACGTGCTGACATGCCACTTTTAGCCGTTGGATAATTACTATCGGTACATGCCAAAACTATGGAAAAAACTATCATTCCATATCTAGGATTCACCCAACGCCATGCCTACCTACTGGAGATGATGCGCCCAACCACCCAACCTACCGTACCGTACGATGATCATACGGGGTATGGTGTTTTCCTGGCTAAAAACCACACAAGAATATACCCGGCCTGGTAAACGTAGAAACAAAAAACTATGGTAAATCACCATTCTTAATAGGTAAATCCACTATTTCAATGGTCATGTTCCATAGCTATCTTAAATTACCACATTATTATATAGGGTAGATATCCCAGTACAACTAAAATGGATTTACCACATAATGGGATAGCAAAAAAAAGGGTTCATTGATGATAAACTCATATGATTATGCCATTACTACTGGGTCTACAAATGAAATAAACAGTGCTTCATAGGAATCTGCGGGAGAATCCCAATAGTTGCCATGTATATCCCCATTATATCCCCATTATATCCTATAGATGTGCCATTTGCAGATGAGAATCAACACATAAACATGTAAACCCATGACATTTTCATGACAATTCCATGATTGCTTAAATGATCATCCAATTTCCATGAAAATTCCAATGAAAATCCCATTAATTCCCATAGAAATCCCATGAAAATCTATGAAAATCCCACTTCAATTAATTCCAATGAAAATCCCATGAATTCCCATTATCCATAGTGAAATCCCATCAAATCCTTATGGAAACCCCATCCTTATCATCAGAACCACCAGCTTCCGCCTCGGCCACCAGCAGTGCGCCCGGAAACAGCGGGCCCAGTGCGAAGCCATAGAGAAAGGTCGAAAGCACCTGAAACAAACCCGGCAGAAGCGGATCGGAACGCGGAGAAAAAACATCTACTGTAATTTTTTCATGGCTAAAAAGGCAATGTAATGATTCATATTCTAAGTGCAATGTTTTTTTCGATTTTTTGCTCCAAAACCTATTGCAAATCAGCAATGTGCCAATTTTGCTTTTCTCAACAAACCAAAAGTTTCCCAAACATCAAAATACCGTATATTGTAATATACTGTACTGTACTGCACTGTGCAGTATGTCATGTGCTGTATTGCTATATCTTTGTAGGATGCCATCAAACAGCATCGTAAAGGTTTCGTCAGCCCCAAAAAACGCTGTCCTCGGTGATGCTCAGCTGGTGCTTCAAGTCCGTTTGGAGGTTGTGATTCTCGGCCTTCAGATCTTCGATCAGATTCTCTGCTTCTCCACCATCATCTGGGTAAATTAGAATATTTCACTAACCTGAATTAAGGCCATTTGGGGATGATTTCGTTATAATTTACCCAGACCATCATCCTTTTGAGAACACCTCAGCCATCAGCTTCAAGTTCTCTTCCTTGACATCTTTGATTCGGTCCTCCCTCAGCACCAGTCTTCTCATCGAATTGATTGACCCACGTCCAACTGCTAAAAACATGGGAAATATATAAAATATATGGATTGTTTGATATTTTTCTGGAAATCATGGAGTTTTTGCCAGAAAACCATAGGGGAAAACCTTCAAAACACCATGGGAGAAATCAGTCGGTTTATGTTTCTGGCGGGAAAATCCAGTGGGGAAACTCCATGGAGACGATTTTCTGTGAATTTGCCATGAAGATTTTGAGTTGACCCTGGTTGGTTTCAACCTACCCCTCTGGTTATGGCTTAACAATGGTTTATGGTAGATATAACTATAGTTAATGGGGATATAAACTGCTTGGTGGTTGAGCCACCTACCCCTCTGAAAAATGATGGTTTTCGTCAGTTGGGATGATGAAATTCCTCGTCAGTTGGGATGATGAAATTCCCAACTGAATGGAAAAATAAAACATGTTTGCCAAGCATGTTTATGGTTCTACGATGTTCTACTATTAAAAAATGATGATTGGTTGGTGGTTTCAATCCCTCTGAGGTACTCTACCATACATATAAAACTACTGGTTGGTGGTGCAATAACCATCTTGAAAAATATGAGTTCGTCAATGGGAAGGATTATCCCATATATTATGGGACCCTGGTTGGTGGTTGACCTACCCCTCTGAAAAATATGAAAGTCAGTTGGGATTATTATTCCCAATATATGGAAAAATAAAACATGTTTGAAACCACCAACATATGGTTCTACTACCCTCTGGTTACTTTGTTACAAAAAACTATGGAAAATCAACACCATAGAAATAGTGAAATTTCCCATGAAAAATGGTGATTATCCATAGGTATGTTGGTTTACCAAAGGGTATGTTCTACGATTAAAAAATGATGATCTGGTTGGTGGTATACCTACCCCTCTGAAAAATATAATTTCGTCAGTTGGGATGATGAAATTCCCAATATATGGGAAAAATAAAAGCCATGTTCCAAACCACCGATCAGAAAATGATGATTGGTGTGTCAACGATTGGTCAATAAATTGCTGGGAAAATCTGCACAGAAACCACCGAGAATCATGTGATCACCCAACCCAAAGCATGATGAAAACAGCTAAACCCATCAAACTGCCCCCGAAAAAATGATCAACACATACCCAGATGCTCCATGTATGGAATATTTACCTACATTTACCCCAAAAATGGCCCAAATGTAGGTAAATATTCCATACATGGAGCACATGGGATATGATCTATTTCGGAATTTCATTCCAACCACGATAACAATTATTGGCGCCAATAAGAAAAACACCCTTAAAACAGCACAACTTACATACAACATATAACCCCTATGGATCCGTATACACTGTCTGAGAAGGTACATCATAGCCATAGTCAGACCATACCCCAGTCGTACTTTGAAGGTACAACTGGATCCATATAGGGAACATCGAGATATAAATCATATGAAAGATGGCGATTTCATGGGGATTTGAGGACTTGGCTATGAGTCAAAACCCTGGGACCCAAACGGTACCTAAAATAGCTGGCTAATGGATGTTGATTGCCACAAATATGGTAATAATAGGTTTTGACCCATCCCCACTTAAGGACTTTAGGATTGCCAGAAAACGGCAGCATCTTCCAATCGCCAGGGCACCACCAGCGGAAAGCTCTCGGAGAGGCTGAAGGCTGCCATTGAAGCCCAGGCCATCAGCAGGTGCAGCTGGATATAGCCTCGATGTCGGCACGGAGCCCCGTGCCAAACGGCACCGTTCGAAGGAACGGTTGGAGGAACAAACCATGGAGAATTTATACAAGGTGGTGCCCCATAGTTGGCTAAGTTGGTTTACAAGTCCATCACCTAGGGTTGATTAGGGGGTTATATCGAACTAGTTAATGGGGATTATAAAACCAACTTATACTTGGGGGGGTACCACCTTGTGGGGATTTATATAGGGACTATTTTCCAACTAGGTGCTATCAACAACTATACTGCTATACTAGTGATATGTAAAAATGATATATCTATTTACATTTAGATACTACAAAGTGGTGCCCCAGAGCTAGCTAAGCAGGTGTATAAAAGCCATTAACTTGTTGGATATATCTAACATAAACCCAAGTGAAATTGGAGCTGCAAACCAATTTAGCTAACTATGGCGCACCATCTTGCAGGGATTTATAGGGTTTATACAGATTTACATCGGGATTTATATATATAGGGATTTAAAGAAGGGATTTCTGGGGATATTGCCAGATATTGCCATATTCTGGGATGAAACAGGATTTACCTTCTGTCTAGTTATTCTAGTTGTTGATCCACAAACCCCTTTCTGGCTTCTGCTTAATAAAACCCTTCTGTCACATCTGCAGTTTCAGGAAATTGCCATGTTCACAGTCAAGAAAACGGCTCATGGGCATTCCAATAATCCAGCATATGCGGCTGCTCCGATATATCATGCATGATATATCGTGATTCACATCGCATATCATATAAAAAATTATAAAATACCCTCTGGTTATGACTAACAGTTTGCCATGGAAAATCCAGCCATTCTTAAGAACGGTAAACCATCTATAAATGGGCCATCTATACCATGGCAAACAGTTAAATTTCCATGGGCCATTTACGAAAGGGTAAATCTAAACATTCTCAGCAGATCTCAGGATCTTCCGGACTTCCGTTTCCAAAAAAATGGAGCTGTTTGTCAACCAAAAACAACCGTTACCCGGCCTGGTAAGCCATAGGAAAACCATAGGAAAACCATAGGAAAATGGAGGTTTACCCTCTGGTAAACGTTTGCATAGCTATTGAACATGGCCCAGTCGAAATAGTGGATTTACCCCATAAAAAATGGTGGATCTTTCCATAGGTTTTCTGTAAAGGTTTACCGGAGGTTTCGCCAGCTTAGCCCAGTAAAAAAAAACCATCTGACCCAGTGGTCAAGTCATCTTGCCGTGGCACGGTAATGATTCCTCGGATGTCATGGCTACGGGCCACGATGCGTATCGTACAGATGCAACGTGCGCAACGTGGCCCGCTTGGTACCCTCTGGTCAACGTTTACAGTTCGCGAACTGGAAAGATCCACCACGTTTTATTGGGTAAATCCACTATCTATACCAGGGGGTATCAGTTTTTTGGAGAGACCTTTGACATAATTGACGTGAAACCAATGACAAGTTGGGATGATCAAACGCATGATCTACCCGAAGTTAACTCAATGTCCAACCCCAGTGCGGCACTAGGATTTTTTCACATGTGGTTCCTAATTTGAAGTCAGAAACTACACAGTGATGAGATTTCAAAGATGTGTTTTTAGTTCCAGTTTTTGCAGACATCCTGAAAGTGCGCCATCCCCCCTTTTTTATGGCAAGAGAGCATGGCCCATATTAGTCGGGCGACATGGGACATGGCACCCTGCTACCCGGCCCTTCTGGCCACATCAAAACAGCGGGTTCTGATTTCCATCCCAACCCGAGATTGATCCAACCATGGATCATATCCCCACTCCCCAAGGTGTGTATATTATATATATATGGGTAAATTATAATATTTCACTAACCTGAATTGTTGGGCCATTTGGGGATGATTTCCCTTATTAACTATGATTCCAGGGCTCGGTCGCAGTGAAGTTATAATTTACCCAGATATCATGTTTCCTATTCAAACGGCCATATCTTGGGGGTATACCCCATGAAATCAAGGTGTATATATATATATATACATATATATATATTATTATACACATATATATACACACACACGCATGTACAAACGGCAGCAGAACTATCACAAAAAGAAAAACATGGATATCCGATATCTCCATATCGTTGATATGGTTACATCTGGTTCCACGTTGAAACCCTTACAATCCCTATCAAATGACGCTTAAATCCATCCTTCTATCACCATTTTCACTAGCCACTGTTCATTTTAGAAATCCCTGCGCGCCCTGCGGTTTCATTCCAAGCTTCACGTGCGGTGTGACCAGGGTGGCAGTCAGACCTCATGGCTCAATCACCCGAAACTGCTTCGTGAATCTCATGTGGGGGATTCTTAAAATGGACCTCAATAGCTGGATGGATTATTTCATGGAACATCCTCAAATAAAATGGATGATAACTCTGGGAAATCCCATATCTTAGGAAACCTCCGCATATATGTATAATGCCAACATCGGATTAATCAACCCCCCCCCCTGGTAGGTAGGGGGGTACCTTCTGGCTAGTTTCTTGACCACCCCTTAATAGTAAGAAACTCTGAACCATAAAAATTTGGATAGGCTTACGTCAATTAGATCTTAATAGAATTCTATTGGATTTGTTAAAATCTCATGGATCAGAAAGGTGGTTGATTAATCGGGGGCAAACCATGGTTATTATTAATGGGGGACATGGGCTTATG
>Ga0126342_10017838_pt1 | contig 12234 bp, 9 predicted proteins | sample Cyp1metagenome_FD_92528 | JGI IMG/M metagenome (GOLD analysis project Ga0126342, IMG submission 92528) | Coral microbial communities from Lord Howe Island, Old Settlement Bay, Australia - Cyphastrea 1 metagenome | ecosystem: Host-associated > Invertebrates > Cnidaria > Coral ... | reverse complement strand
TTTTTCAGTACCCAGAAAACTTTTCAGGACCTACTCTCAAATTCAGGACCTGGCCATTTTGGGGTATCAATGGTAATGGCAATCATTGGGTGCAAACATGTGAAACCAACATTTGGTGGATATATATATATATAAACATAATATAAACATACATATTATATATATAAACATAATATATATATATATACATATTCATATACATGGGATTTACAGTAACTATCAAGCATATTTGGGGATATAGTCTGATATATATATATATAGTTGATAAGTGCTGGTTGGTTGATGATTAGTTCGTCTCATGAACCAGTCCAGTGGTGAATGGACGAAGCGCTGAACAGAGCCAGTTGGCGCTACGAATTGGCTTTCCCAACCACATGATAGTCAAGCCATTTATTAAGATCAATACTGCTTGGTGGGTTGAAGAACTATATTTTCCAATGATCAATTATTACCCTCTGGTAAACTAACATAACTATGGAAAATCACCTTTTTTAATGGTAAATCAGCTTTAAATGGCCATAGGGTACATCATGGTTGTCAGGGGTTGCAACAGCTGGCATAATTTTGAGCGATTCCTCCGGCAACGGGAACTTCACCAAGCATGGGGATATGTAACAGAAATGATGAATTCATCTGCACGGGGGGACGGTTTGGATTTCACAGTCAAACATGGGAATTGCATGATTTTACCGTTTTCAACAAACGTGGGGATTGTCAACCACCAACATAGAACTGGACAAACTTGGATAAATAAACCACTCCGTGAAGCTTAAAATAAGTTCTTTGTTGACATGAAAAATATAGAATCTGGCTCAGAAGTTGCGGGATCGAGGGTATCGAAGTTTAGTCATGTTTGAGAATGGGTCAACATGTGGGCCATGTGAGCTACAGATGGGTCGGATACCCAATGATCTGACCCGTTCACAATTTTCCATTGCAAGCGTTGTCCATTCTGGAAAAAATCCCGCTGTCAACAACGAGAAGCCATCTAGTTTTAAACATACAGAATATAATTTTCATGATTTTTCCATGTTTCCCCTTTAACTGGGATGCTGATCCCAATGACTTTGAAGGTTTTTTTTCGCGCCAAGGTTGGGAGCGGCAAGTTGACCGTAACAGGCACGGTCCGTCGGTGTTCTGAAGGGACCATTGGATGTTTGGCCCAGCATAGCTGGTGGTTTTTTGGAGGTTCCTTGGCATGTTTTGGCTCAACAAATCTGATTGATTCTGATTGTATATTGTATACCAATAGTATCCAGATATTGATGATTCCGTCGGGCCCCGCTGTTGATCAACCTCGATGACACTAGTTGTTTATGGGTTGAAAGCGGCAACCTGCAAGGTGTTTGGGAGTCAGAAAGCAAATTGTAGGTGTCAAAAGTATCTTCGTGCTTGAACATTTGGACATCATTTGGACATGTAGGTCACGGATTTTTTTGAGGAGCATGGACCACAATGGAGCTTGTGTGGGTGATTTGCCGGCATGAACTTGCAATCACTTCTACTCCGCAGTGTGCTGCATTGCTACATGAATTCAATAATTAAGTCCACCTGAAGCGGAAGCCTATCGCATTGACCAGTTCAAGAATGACCAATAAACTCCGGCTCGAAACCATGGCAAGATGTGCATGTAAGCTCTGACACTTCCAGTAGTTACTAGTTGCACTCGTTGTTGGTTAGCATTTCTGAACATCTTATGTTCCAAATGGTTGATTTTCCACTCCCTGATCAGGTCAATTGGGCAAAGTGATGTTGGAAAGTGTACCATTCTCAGCAGAACGGCATTGCCATGGACGTTTGACACCAGCTGGTGCTCTGCGGTCGTTCTTGTTCGACAATCTATATATATATATAATATTATATATTATACGTATGTATAATACATGTGCATAGGATTGCATATTATATTGCATCAGTATATGTGTGTAATTATATATATATATATATATATTATACACATACAAGTCACGAAACACGTGTGAGGTATATGATTATATATGTATATATAAACACACATATGTATATGTATGCACTGTATTTATCAACACATGTCATCTTGTTGGAGACGTGCCCCAGTTCTGGCCCAGAGTTGCGGTGCAGAGTCATCCTCCCCACCGTTTTTCAATGCCAATGATGGTTGCTGGAACCAAGCGACAAGTTACACGTTCTTGTCATCCCCAAAAAGAATCAAACAGATATAAACATGAATTATCAATCTTTCAATAGGGATTTACCATTGATTTACCTGCTTATCCTTTTTTGGGAGAACTGTATTTCCCAATTTGCTTGTTGGTCGTGCTTGCCTGTCAGGTTTTGAGTAACGATCAACTTCAGGAAGACCAGATCCAGCGGTTTTCCAGCTTTTCTCTGGCAGATCCCCATTCTCTAGAAGAACCCTAATTCTATAAGAACTACTATATTATAGGGAATATACATATTATAGGGAATATACATGAATATACCTTGTTCATTTCTGTTCATTTTTGGAATGCAGAAAGGAGTCTTCAGGGACCGTTCTTTCAGCCTCGGTCACCGTCACATCAGGTGGAGACGGCCTTGTCGTTGCTTCGCAGTCGCTTCGTGCGACTAAGCCAAAGCCACTTGGTGCGAAGTAAGTGGTTTACAAGCCATATATAATTGGAGATATCATGAGATATCCCATACACAACTATAGACTATAATCTCGTTTGTTCTGTTGTTTTATAATGTTTTATATAGCACTCCCAAGTAGGGTGAACTGGTCGAAACGAACTTCTGAGTTTAGGTTTGGGCGTCCTGAATCCCAAGAATATGTTCAAGCCACTTTGTGTCATGTTCCCATAAATACGTGGGGTAAATAGGACATCTAAATAAACCCACCAGGCAAATGGCACAATATAAGGGTCCACCAGAAATGGAACCCCTACTACTTGATGGTGATGATTACTTTTCTATCCTCTTTCCGACCACTGTTCAAGCCCCTACTTCAAGTCATTCAAGGGAACTCCTGATGCATTATTGTGCAACGGTGATCTAGATTGTTGCTGTTTGTCATCTTGTTCGATGTTGCTTCGGCATTTTGACCGAATATTCCAAGGTATGCCATTCTAATCACTGAGGAAATTCCTGGGATAATACCCTCCGGTAATTTAACGTAGCTATTGAAAATGGCCATTGAAATCGTGGATTTTCCCATTAAAAATGGTGATTTTCCATAGCTATGTTAGTTTACCAGAGGGTAATAGTCCAAGAAGTCCGAAACCTCGGCAAAGCTGCCCATGTTTAGAGGTCCAGGGCCTCCACAAATCTTCAACTTTGAGACCGGGAGGCGAGATGGAGAAATACCTGGGGGCAAAAGAACCCAACGATACCTGGAAAATGCTTACCATATATATAATACTATAAATATATTAATATATTATTATATATTATATATATATATTACATATTTGACATATTTTATATACATCTATACTGCATATTTCTTGTTTGTTATCGTTAATATATTATCGATTGTATTGGATACCATGTATATATTTATATTACATAATTACTATTGTACATGTACTGTACATTATAGATCCATACAGGATAAGCGCCTATCAATGATCTGACTGCGCCAGGATGGAACTTGCTCCCGATGCTGTGGATGAGAAGTCGCTATCCCCCCCGTGTGCAAGTCATTGTGGGAACAGACATGGGATATCTAAAGGGTTTGAACGGCTATACAATGGGAATATATCATAATGTATCCATTTGAAGTGGGATTTTCTGGACTTATAGGAATATGATAGGATAAAATAAGATGGGATATCATGATATAACATGATATATTTTTATATTATATACGCAGCAACACGATATTTGGGTATGTCACTCTCCAGCTACCGCCATCAAATAGTAGGGATAATGATGATGTTCTCAATGGATTTAAGGATGTTTTCAGACAATCCCACACAGAGTACCCCGCTAAGAACAGGTTCACATATTCAAATCTGCATACTTTTTGGGGCTCCTTATTACCCACCAAAATTGTTTCCAGGCCATTTTTAGAAGCTTCCAGCAGCGTCACTGGCCGATGCCACCACACTTTTCTTTGGTGGGAATTGGTAGCCGGGTAGTTCTCCCAGAATGGCTGAACTTTTCAGGTGGATATATGACATTTCACTCATCCAGATGCGATGATATGTTTTTTTTTATTGAGCCATCCCCCACAGGATTTCCCACTTGGAGCTGCAGTTGTGCTGAAACCAATGGATTTTCAGCACCCCCATAAGCTGGGATATGGGCCCCTTTTTTTTAGGGCCGTGTAGCCGCACAAAGTAGGTGGTAACTGCACCTCCAACTCTGCGCGGCCGCCTCATAGCTGGAAGACATGCTGGATGTGACCCCCCAATGTGCTGAAGATTTCCTACAGAGCATGGGTGGAGATCACTGGAATTCTGCTTGACTAAGCGATCCAGACTGCTGAGGGTGTTGGTTTCATCCACGGTTTCAAACTGTTTCGCCCAACAAGCAAACAGATGTGATGGTGTGATAGCTTGGCTTGGAGCATCAAGCCCGTGATACATCACCATGAATTCGGTTCGGGGTCCTGATGTTCCCCGATTCCGGGGGTGACAGTGCTTAAAATCGTGGTTGAATAGAGTGGTAGCCACCAACCACCAACCATCCAAAACTCGGCATATGCCCCACTTAAAATGGTGGTAGACAGTCGAAATGATGATTTTTTGCTTATGCCTGGTCCACCAGAAATTGCCAAAGATATCCATCTCACACCTTCCGCTGTTCCCAATGGAGCCATGGATGGCACACTGTTGCCCAATGATGGTGCGGTCACAGCAGGTCGGGATGTTTTTTGTAGCCCACCTTCTGCCTATTTGGTGTTTTCCGGGATTATTATCTGGGTTCTTTTGTCAAAACCCTCTCTTTCCGTGGTATCTAAGTTTCTGGTGGATGTCCATACCTCCAAATATGGTATTGTAGGTTGAAAAACATTTTCAACTCATCCCCATCTCAACCCTATTGCACGCCAATATCAGCTATTTAATGTTCCTTGTTTTGCAAAACAGCTTCTAGTTCGTCAAGATGCTTATCATTGTTGGTGAAATCATGTGAAACCTATTTTTCTTGTTAACCCCCAATTCATTTGCTCAAACTCGCAACTTTGTCGTGGTCAAATCATCTTCATTGCTGCTGGTTAAATCCCAATCATTGCCTGAAGACTTTCCCTTTTTCTTGATGAAAACACAACAGACTGCTTTGAAACTTCAACAAGCCCCACCCTTGGCTGATATGTTCTGAACATTCCCATACATTTGCACACTTGTTTTGGTTCTTCAAGGCTTGGCTTAATACGCACCCTTTCAATCCCCTCAACAACACTCAACAACCATCAAAACGTGTAAAGCAACCCTCAAAACCCTCCAAAAAACCCTTCAACCCCCTAGAACACATTTTTTTACAGACCCTTTACCATTAAAGCCCCACGAACTAAGCCCACCGTTGCTCCATCAGGCTCTCTGCGCCCGGCGCCGGTGGAGAAGCAACGCAGTCGCCGCCGGGCCGACATGGACGGATGGACGCTGCAGGCGAGGTCGATGGGTGAGGTCGATGACCCAGAGACCGGGGGGGATGAGAATCGGATGAGAATTTCCATCTGGATTTTTTCCATATAGTCATGGGGGTACCCCAATAGCTGGTTTTTTTCATGGAAAATCCATCAATTGATGATTTCTAGGGCTACCCCCCATTGATGGAAATCTCTATATGATTCTATGACATGGTGAAGAGTCGGATTGTACACATTTATGCACTGCAAATCACTACGAAATAGGTCAATATGATGGACTATACAACTGCTATATTGGGGCATGGTATGTTCATTCCATGACCATGACCAGTCAGGGATGACCGTAGCCCCAAGGTTTTGACCATATATGATTATATAGTAGATGAGATTGAAAAATATTGAAAATCGAATGGACATTGTAATGTATCTGATTCTAAAATATTCTATATACTGTAAATGTGTCTTTATAGGCTTATTATTTCGTTGTCAGTATTGCTCTTTCCGCAATTTTGCTTTTATGTTTGTACTGTTCTTGTATATAGTGTTATATAATATATACACGTATGTATATTATATGTTAAGAGGGGCTACTGCCTTGTTTGTTTTGTTTTGTTTTGTTTTGTTTTGTTTGTCTGTCTCTCTGTTTGTTTGTTTGTTTGTTTGTTTCTTTGTTTCTTTGTTTCTTTGTTTCTTTGTTTCTTTGTCTGTCTGTCTGCCTGCCTGTCTGTCTGTCTGTAAATTAGATTCAGCTTCTTCTGCCTTTTTCTTGTCGATACAAATAAGCACATTTTCAGAGGGCTGCTGCCCAAACAGCTATTTTCTGCTGTTTACCATGTTTTTCAGAAAGCTGTGTTCATCGTCGTGTCGTGTCTTTCCTTTGAAGTTCACAAGCGAAGTCCGAAGCAGCCGAGTGTGACTGTCCAGGAGAGACTTTCCACACTCCTCTCCTGGGACGAAGGTGCTAGGCCGCAGACTGAGCTGACAGACTGTGTTTCTAAAGTGGGATGGCCAAAGAATATTAACCAGGTCCATCAAGGTCGCAAAAAAAATGCCAGTTGAACTACAGCAACTAAGCCAGTTTGTTGCACCATGTTGCGCGCCAAGCGTGAGGACCCTAGCCCTGAAGTTGTACAGTCGCTTCGAGGGAAATTGTGAGAAGTTGCCTCCGCTCCTCGAACTCTTGGAGGTGCCACTGGCTGGGGCGCCGTGGCACGGGTGTGTTTGGGGATCATCAACGGTCGACCGACATGTCACCACTAGTGATTCTATCCATCCAACCATCCATCTATATCCATTTATCCATCCATCCAATATCTAATATCTAAATATCTAATCTTGTCTAATATCTAATCCAACTTCTGATATAATACCTAAGCTAATCCAACTTATTTAGTCTACAGTATTGTCTAAGTGTCTATCTACACCTGGATGCCACAGGTTGTCCAGGGGTCTTCCACGCAGGAACGCTGGGGCTTTCCCCAGCGCTTGTGGCCGTTGCTGTGGGCGCAGCTACGACGCGAAAACAAGGGGCCCTTGAAGCGAATTGGAGGCGTTCAGGTGCGCGGCTCAGACCAAGAGTCCTGTGTCATCAACCAGTAGGTTTTGGGCACACATTCAATACATTTCAATACTAAAGCAGAAGTTTCCGGGGGGATTTCATTGCATCTCCATGCATCTCCAACATTTGTCCAGCTGGCAGGCTCCAGAGTTTGTGAGCCAGGGGCAATGGCTGGCCGCCTTCAGCAGGCGACCAAGATGTGGGTCTCTCATCACCATGGACGGACATGGGGATTTCAATAGATCTACCCTCCGGTTGCATGAAAATCATGAAACCTGGGGATGAATATCAATATCCCACTGTTTGATCATGAACATCATTTGAAGATCATGCATGAATACTCATGAAATATATGAGGGATTTTCCAGCCAGGTTAGCGTGCTAGCTGCTAGAGGGTTTCTGAAACGTAATGAACCAGTGAGACATTGAAAGTCAACCCAGGAGATCGGTGTAGTGACTACTTACCGTCATTATGTATATATAATGTCTATCAATGTCTATACGAAGGTTTCCATAAATGGGGGGTACCCCAATGGCTGGACGGTGAATTCCTGGAAAATCCGAAAATAGAAGGGATGAATTGGGGGTACTATATATTATATATATATAATGCACAGTATATGTATATATATATACATAAATATATGTGTGTATTTTTGTACCTGGGAGTCACTTGTCAGCTGGGCCCCATCCTCAGAATGAGTTGTACCTCTAGGACCTTACATGGACATCATTCCTCATTGATACTGTAGGTTTCTGGATTTGGAAGATTTCAATGCTGGTTGGTGGTTTCGGTTCCAAGTCTCCCGTTGTTTACCAGGGATGATGATTCCCAATGCTTCTCATATGTTCCAGGCAGGACCATGGACCGGGATTACCGTCAGGCCACCCTTAGCTGTCCAGGTGGCTGCAATCTTTGCGTGCTCGTCTGGGCCAGCAAAAGGTTTCACGAAAGATGATGGTGCGTAGGCTCTGGAGCTCGGGGTGCCATGGTTGGAGCCGAGGTGTCACAAAGCTGCTTTTCCAAGTTCCAAGTATTGTAGGTCATGTGGTACACGCGATCATAAATAAACACCCAAGTTTATCAGTTGAGTTGTCATAAACCGTACCCAACAACAACCACGATCATCATTTGGCTTCTTTAGAGGCGTCTGAGTTCAGATGTGGGCGCCGAAGAGCAGCCAGAGACTCGGTCAGGGCTGGGGGGAAGGTAAGCAATCCTCCAAGGTAATCGTGGCCGCCTGTCACAACTGTTGGTGGCACTCCTGGACGTGATGATGATCCCTGTCGAATGTATTGGAAATATATATATATATTATATTATATATATTATATATAATATATATATATATATTATATAATATTATATATATATAAATATATATTATACATACATATAATATTATATATACATATATTTCTTTTTGGGGTCCCATACGAGGGTAGGCAATATTTGATGGGATGAAGGTAAGGCCTCGTCTCGGCCATACTTCGAGGATCACCGGGATTCGTGGTTAGTGACCTGGGATAACTCAGTGGGACTAACATCACCAGGGCTGGACCTTTCTGGTTATCACCAGGGATCTATGGCCATAGGTTATCAGCTTATCAGGTTAGTAAGTGATCAGGGGGTTATCAGGTTATCACTTATATCACTTACTTTCTGGACCTTGAGATTGTGTGGCACGAATCTCCGGGAACCCAAAGTGTCCAGCACTTTCAAAGTGCCCGGATCAGACTGGTGGGACATGGTGGGACCATGGTGCGATGTCGGCCCCAGCATCCAGGTACTTTCATGGACCTATGCTGGGTGAGGGAGCCTATGGTGAAGTTTACGCCATGTTCCATAGATCCTTAGGTCAGCTACGCTGGGCTCGTGGGATGAAGTGGGTCCGTGGGATGAAAATCACCTGGCTACTTGGGAGTGCTACTTCTTTATGATTTTATGGTTATTGATTGCGGTATAGCCATGGTTATAGCCACAATAAATTGGGATATCGGACATATATATATATCTATATATATCTATATATTTATTTATTTATAAAATTATATATAATATACCTACAACCCCTATAATAACTATGGTTATATATCCACTCGGTTACATATCCACTTATAACTGAAGCTGCACCCCATGTATATCCACCAGATGTGACCTGTGGATCCAGGGGGATTGTTGACGGACCTGCCATCCATGGGGATGTTGGAAGATTTTCAGCGACTACTGGGCGTAGTTTAATCAATGGCATGGGCCTTTTAATTCCGCCAACAGAACTATGGTGTGTTTGAACCAGCACTGATTGAACCAATCAAACTGTTTCCAAAATTATTGGCGTACGTGAGATCGCCTCACTTGAAGGGGACAACATCATGCTGATCGGCGCGTTGATCAGCATGTATCTCATCCCTGTTGCATGCAGTTGGCGCGTGATGGCACATCTCTCGTTGCATCCAGATTCTGAACTAGGTACTCCCTCTATAACGGCATGTAACTAAGTCACAGAGTGTTGTATTTCGATGTATTTCGTACATACATCAATATACACATACATATCCCGGAAAATTCCAATGACTCATGAATTATATACAGTACCCGTCGGTTCATTGTGGATTATCACTACGTTGAGTAACATATTAGCCATGTGATTTTCAGGGATACACACGCAGTCATAGCAAAAGAAAACATGTACCCGCTGATAATTTAACATGGCAGTGGAAAATCACAGTGTTTAATATGTAATCAAATTATCGAACTAAATGGGCAATTTTTGATAGCTATGTTAGATTACCAGAGAGTAACCCCCCATTGAATCCTATTCAATCCCCATTAGATCCCAATGAAATTCCGTGGAATCCCATCAAACCCCCATGAACTCCCGTTAAATCCCCATTGGATCCCCATGAAAATCCCAATGATTCGATGAATCTCCAGGCGTGAAGCGGGCCGTTAAGGTGATCCACAAATCACGCCTCTCGGTGTCACCGGTGGTGGCAGAAGATGAGGCGATTTTACGGGGCATTGATGGGAGGTTCCATGGTTCCCCATCCAGCTATTGGATGCTATTGGCGTACCATGACGAAACGGACACCTCCATGACTGGTGAAAGTATGGTGTATCAACTGTGATCAAACAGCAATGGTTCCAAATACGGAGGGATGGTTTAAGCACTCAACATTTAGGGAGCCACCAAATATGTCCAAAACGTGGGGCAATTAACTGAGAAAACACCAGCTATGAGGGGTTTAGCCACCAACCATCAAATACGGGATAGAATGGGAATAATTATAAACACTGATTTAAAAATCAGAGATTGAATGAAAATTGATACTGTAGACCTGCCGTGATCAAACCAGACATTTACTAAGACTCCCATTTTGCGTTGATGTCCGCAACCACCACCGCAGCCATTTTCGACAGTTCTGCCATCGTCCGCGCTTCAAACCAAGCCTCGTCGTACCAATCGTCATGGCGTCCGACAAGGTCGGTGGAGTAGGTTTGTCCATCCACCAGTGAAAGGGGGAGATCTACTTGGGCTTGTCTGAACATAGAGGAATCAAGCTGGATTTCAGATTGGAAATGGATAAATCTGATTCTAAGCCTGTTAAAATGGAGCCCCCTCCAAACCCAACAGTTGATCATCATTTTCTCCTTTGAAATGGTCATATATATATATGATTGTATAATATTACGGCAAGACCCTGAGGTTTGCCCGAACTCGCAACGAGCGTCCGGGTATGATGATGATGATGGTGATGATGATGATGATGACGACGATGATGATGATGATCATCATCATCATCATCATCACCGGTATGCTCCACATAAACAACATGAATTAGACCCTTATTGAAGATCTTGATTGAATGTAGAAGTTAAACGAGGGTGGGAGAATTAAGCCCTTATTGAAGATCTTCAATGAATGTAAAAGTTCAACGGGGCCGGGAGAATTAAACCCCTATTGAAGATGTTCAATGAATGTAAGAGTTTACCGGGGTGGGAGAATTAAACCCTTATTGAAGATCTTCAATGAATGCATATAGAAGTTTAAAGGGGTTGGGAAAATCATATGATACGTATAGTATGAACAAACAAATCCTTTTAATTTATGCTAGTCTGGGCTTGAGCAAACCTCGGGGTCTGTGTGTAATATTATATCTGTGATAAATACCCCATTCTCAGCCCCACTTGGACACTGGTCGACCAAGCCTCAGAGATGGAGCTGCGGCAGGTTCTTAGCATGGAAGAGGTTGCCAAGCACAACACCAAGGCGGGCAAAACGCTGAGGATGTCGCCTCCATGGGAGTACCCGCTCCTGCAACCATCAAGTGGTTAGGGGTTTCTTTTTTGATTGATTTTCCATTTTTTTTTGTGGGGGATATGTTGATTGATGATTGTGTGTTCAGTCATCATTAGGATATTTTTCCGTCCTTTTTGATTTTGCCGAATGATTTGAGATACGACTTTAAGCCAATCCTGTTTGGAGGTCAAACCAGGGATTCTTGTAGGAATCCGTCAATCAATACAGTTATATGAACAATTGTCATGTTTCCCCTTGATTTTCAGTCTCTTTCATATCAACCTCGATACTGGAAAATGCTGCAAAACTCGGTCTCAGTTCTATTTTGATATTGCTGTCTCATTTGGGTGACACCATTTCACTAAATACAAACACATCAAGCTGACGGCATCCAGGAGGATTGCTGGGTTGTGCTCTATGGCAAGGTGCGGTACAACGGGTCATGTTCAACCCGGGGATCCAACAATGTTCAACCGGATCGTGATCCCAAGTGACGGAGATGTTTCAGGGTTGAGAGCACCCATCACACCAGGTTCTTATATATAACAAAAAATATATAATATATAATAAATAATATATAATATATATTATATTATATTATATTATATTATATTACATTACATTACAGATATAATATATATATATATATTATGATGTATTTTAATATTGTATTAAATGATATTATATTACATATTATATTACATATTATATTACATATTATATATAGTAATATATATAATATAATATAATATCATATAATATAATATAAAAGATAACATGTAACATCATATGATATAATATATTTGATATAATATGTGTTTAAT
>Ga0126342_10017837_pt1 | contig 12234 bp, 8 predicted proteins | sample Cyp1metagenome_FD_92528 | JGI IMG/M metagenome (GOLD analysis project Ga0126342, IMG submission 92528) | Coral microbial communities from Lord Howe Island, Old Settlement Bay, Australia - Cyphastrea 1 metagenome | ecosystem: Host-associated > Invertebrates > Cnidaria > Coral ... | reverse complement strand
TCATTGGAAAAACACAGTGTTTCGCGACTTTCCTACCTTTTCGCGCATCTGCATCTTCTGTCCTCTTACTCTTTCTCTTCTGATCTTCTCTCTTCTAATCTTCCTCTTCTCTCTGCCTCTGCCCTGCTCTGCTTTCATCTGTCCATATTGTCGGAAGTTTGACTTCTAAACTTCCTTCGATCATTCAAACCAGGAGTTCATCTATGAATGGGAATATTGTGAGGATATTTTTTGAGCATATATTCAACACACATGAATTAATGAACATATATTTATGAAGGATCTTGCAAAAGGAACATATCCTTGTCCTTGCTAATATACTTCATGGGATGCAAACAAACAACCTAAGGATATAATAAGGATCTTCTCAGGCATAATCTTAATATGGGATATGTTCATACTTAATGGGATGTAAACCGACAATCATATATAGATTATAGATATATATATATATTATTATATATAGGGGATTATAGGGTATTATATGGCATAACACAATAGATCTGGATAGATCTGGAGATATCATGGGATATTCTGATATTCTGCTCAGTTTTCTCACTTTTTTTTGTGGGAATCCCATGATATCTCCATAGGATATCACCAGAGGTTTGTCTGATATTCCATAAATCCCTAAACAAGATGATTTATTCAATTATTTACTTTTTTTTGTGAGAATAGGAGGATACAAAGCTATGATGATTGTGATGGTGGTGGTGATGGTTTTAGCGCCCGAGCTCTGTCGGATGCATTGGATAATCTCAGGAGTCAACACGTTGGTTTCCCACTGGGCTTTTCCTACCAGTTTTGTAGTTTAATAGCTGATAATCTATAGCTAGTTAATTTCATAACATAATTATATAGTGATTATCTATAAATGACATGGTGATAACTCTCTGATCATTTAACATAGCATAACATAGCGAAATCACCATGTTTTTTTAACGCAAATCATCAATAGTATATGTGTTTCTCATTGTCCATAGTTGTGTTAAATAGCCAGAGGCTAGTCATAGAGCCACAGATTGAACTTTATGCTGTTGCCAGATCTAAAGGATCACGCGCGTGTAGGTGGGGTCATCACTCACTCCGGGTGCCTCCAGGTGACTCTCCAGGTGCAACAACCAGACTTGTTTCACCCATCTTCACACCAGTGGGACCATCTAAGAAACAATGAGCATGATGGGTAAACTACATTAAAATACCCTCTGATTATGACTAACAGTTTGCTATTGAAAATGGCTATAGAAATAGTTGATCTACCCACTAAAAATGGTGATGTTCCATCGTTTTTTGTTAACGTTTACCAGGCCGGGTAAACCAGCAAAACTGATCAGCATCCGTTGGATTGAATGGCCAATTTGCCAGTGGCAATTGGAAACTTCACCCTGCGTTAGTAATGTTGGTAAAAACAACAATTTTCACCATATACAAAGCATTCCCAAATAATTAGGTGGTTTATGACATTGTGGAAAACCCCCAAACAACACCATTTTTCTTCATCCAACCCCAAAACAACACCCTGCCGGGCACAGCTTAGGCTGCAAAGCGAGTGGCCGAATTCCAAGTGAGGATGTCCTTCCCCAAACCTTGCGACATGCCGACAGTGGATACCTGAAACGGTCACAGCAGTTGGATACTCTCCTCGAACTAAATTGAGGTTTTTATGTACAAAATATGGAAAAATCATAAACAAATTCTATAAATGGTGAATAATTCACTTACCTGAAAAGTTATAGTTATAGTATCTGAATGGTAATATTATGGTGGAAACTCTGAATGGTAAAGTTATACTCTATAAATGGTGGAAAAGTTCCGATATTCTGAGTATAGTTATCCCTACCATCACTCCAGGGACGTCGTGATGTGAGGTCGTTATTCAGACGATTATCGAGACCTGGGTCTGAGCTAATCGAACTGGGGGATATCAGCAGATAAATGATAACATACCCAGTGGTCATTGATCGCATCCCCACTTATCTTGATGCTAAACACCTAGTAGTTATCTTTATTCGGATGATATCGTTTGACAAGACGTATAGAATATATAATAATATACATATATATATACATATACGATTAACATCAACACACATGTGTCCGGTTTTAATTCATCGTACACCATAACCATCATGACTTTAAGACCAGACGCTTGGGACTTGGGACTCCGAACCCGTTTATTTGTATCTGACTGACTGACATGGAAAATCTTTGCTACCCTGCAACAGGTTAATTTGCACTTGGTTATCATGTTCCACTCTTTAGAGCTAAAGGTTAAGGGGTGAACTGTCAGTAATTGTTTTTGTCAACCCAATTAATGTGGTTAACCCATTCATGAATTAAATTGTAACCTCCCATTTTTGGATATGTCTCAAGGAATCTGAATTGTGATTACAATACCACCACATGGCAAATCCTGGCAAATCATAAGGTAATCAAATTGGAGATAGTTGATGATCAGGTCTATGACATAATTTGGGCAAGTAGGAATTACAGGTTTTGTTTTGTTAATAGTGTTGTCGCATGGGACATTGTAGGGTGATTCATTGCATGATAAGGATGCAATAATAATCCCATCCCCCCAATATTAAACACCCCATTCTATGATCCCAAATATGTGCAAATTCCGTGCAAAATCATGGTTTCGTTTGGGTTTATTTAAGGATTAACAAGACTACATGCTATCATGCAAAAATATCTTAAGCTACCGAAAAATCAAGGCTACATGACGATGACATGATTGGTTACCCTGAGTAAGTCCCCGGCGTTATCCCATAAGTGGCTACAAGCGGTAATGTCCCACTTGAACACCCAAATATTGGGGATATTATGATATAATGTCCAACGAATACTTAAAACATCAAAAAACCTTGGTTACAAAATTAATTACAAACACAAGTTGATGTTTTGAGATGTTTTTGTTAAAACACAAAGACAAAGCAGTTATGATTCCTGAGGTGATTCTCCATACCGCAAAAACCTCAAGTCCGAGGCACGATGACGCGCAAAACTGCGCAAGGAGTGGAGCGCCAGGTGCCATGCACCGCCCTTGTCACATGCACTGACCAAAGCACCGAGGCACATCTCGTCCGGAGAAAACTGCAGCTGGGACCTTTAGATGCAGATGATGCAAATGATGCAGATGATGCAGATGCAGATGATGGGTCTGGCCATATGGAGGTTTCCTGAAATGGGGGTACCCCTATCTATTTTAATACGATGTTCGAGGCAATAAACCATCCATTTTCGGGTACCAACTTTTTGTTTAATGGAAATCCTCTTTTTTTTCGTGAGGAAATCATGAAATTTCAGTGTTCGCAGTTGGTCGATGGTTCTGGTTGTAAGACCAGCGAGCTATCCTGTTTGTTATTGTGTTATAACTTCATTAATCTTCATTTGCAAACAAGTTATGAAGTGGGATGATCCTCCGAAAATAAACTGGTTATTAATGCAGATTGATGCTATTAGTACTGGTAGATATTACAGGATACCAAGATTATATTGATGGATGGCAATGGTAGAGGCAACTGTAAATAACCAGCTGGTTCTTAGTCCAAGACAATCAGCCTGGGACGTTCTACAAGTGAAATGGAATTTTGGGGCCCCCTATAGCTATAATTTGGCCTGTAACCCCCAAACGTTCACCAGCTGTGCTGCACCGGCTGCACCTGGCTGTTTGCGCACCGAGTCACATCTGCCCAAAGACGTGGAAGGATGATTGCCACTGGGCCGCGTTTTCACCTGACCATGGTGACATGTTGGCAGGGCTCGTGTGAATACAACAGGTGGCATACAAGGTCGTTTCCATAGTTAGCGAACTTAGTTTATATCCCCAGTTATTTAGTTCGATATATCAAAAGCTCAAGCATGTTGGCCAAAAAGGTGAAGTCTCACTGCTGCTTTGGGCGCACCACTTTCTCCATGGCCACAAATTCAAATCTGACGTCATCATTTGGGTCATCTTGCTCAAATGGTTTTTGCGTCCAACCAGCTCTCACATAGTCGTTTATCGCGCTGCTGTTGGACTGGAGGCAACGCTTGACACCGTTCCTCGAGCCCGCAGCCATCTCCTGCGATTGTGCTGCTCTGCTGGTGCCAGGAAAAGCCAACAATGCCTTTCCCTTTGTGATCCCTGGAGACCTTCAAGTGAAAGATGTAGAGCACCTCCTGGACCTGTGAGGGGATGATGCCCTGGGTGAGTACAGGCATAGGTTCCTGGCCCTCGCCGCTTGGGACAAATGTCAAGGACCAAGGACAAAAGGTGGCAGCTGTGAAATCCAGTGACTGGACAGGCCCGTGAAGTCTGCACGTATTCTCTGCTATAGCAGCGTTTTAGCCCCCAAATTTGTTCGATCCTGTTCTCGGACATATGTTCTGATGTTTTTATTTTTATTGACCACTTTTCCCATAGGTAAATTTCGCAGTCCTTCACGATTGCAACGGATTTAGGTTCCCCAAAAAAACGATAAAAACAAAACATGGTTGTTTGCGCACAACTTCTAACTGACGTGCACAACTTCGAACTGACGTGCGCAACTTCGAACTGACGTGCGCAACTTCTAAACCGACGTGCACAACTTCTAACTGACGCGGATAACTTCAAACTGACGTGCGCATCTTCTAAACCGACGTGCACAACTTCTAACTGACGTGCGCAACTTCTAACTGACGCGCATAACTTCGAACTGACGTGCGCAACTTCTAAACCGACGTGCGCAACTTCTAACTGACGCGCATAATTTCTAACTGACGTGCGCAATTTCAAAACCGACGTGCACAACTTCTAACTGACGCGCATAACTTCTAACTGAGGTGCGCAACTTCTAAACCGACGTGCACAACTTCTAGCTGAGGTGCAAAACAAGAAGAAAGGAGAGTGAAAAACGGGCTATTGGCACAGCAAGAAGCAGAGAAAATGCTGTAAAAAAAAGGAAATGATCCTAAAATGCATACAAACACGTAGCCGTCTACCAAGCGTGTGCCAACTACATGGTTCTCTCTCCACGTTTTCCGGGTTGTGTTGGTTGTTAAGTTATATCCACATCGACCTACACCCCTGAAATTAACACAAAACGAATAAATATGAAGAAATTACAATTCCCACTAGGAATCTAATTTTCCAACCACGTCTGTTTATGGTCCGCATTTTTGTTCAGTACGCTCACATATATACATACGGAATATCCATAATTTCCCAGGAAAATGTAATGCATATTTTTCATGGATCTTCCATATATAATAAAATATCATTGCTGATTATTGTATATCTGATATATGTAATATATTCATATATTATTACACATATCTTTCTTTATCCCCATAAATTGCTTCCATAAACGGTCTGGCGCTGTACCCTCTACTTCTGGTCCATAAATCCAAATTTGGATGTTCAACCTCAAATTAGAGCCATTATTGAAGAAAAATACATGAAGAACAACAAGAACAATCTACCTGGCTATCGGCTATCTATCTACCTAGCTATCTATCTATCTATCTATCTGTCTGTCTGTCTGCCTGCCTGTCCGTCTGTCTGTGTGTCTATCTATCTATCTATCTATCCATCCATCTATCTATTTATCTATCTACCTATCCAAACTTCAGAAAATTTACAGGATGGACGATCATGGTTGGTAAGTCAAATTAAGTTAACTTACAGTCATAGTATATGATGGTTGGTTCTGCAGTGATAGTAAGTTAAGTTATGTTTAATGAAAGTCCAACCCTCTCCAGCCAAGTATCCGAAGTTGGTTTAAGGTGAGGCCTCCGAGTGATGTTTGTTGGTTTATAAACTCCATGAATATTAAAGTCATATTGTCCATGAACCCACATGTTCACCAACTGAAATCACGCAACTTATCCTTGGATCCGCTTCAAGGAGCCAACAAAAATCACCTTCAATCACCTTCAACAAATCAAAGATCCCTACTATATCCCAAAATTATATCCCCACTATATCCCTTAACATATCCCTTAACATATCCCCACTATATCCCCACTATCTCCCTACTATCTCCCCCAAAATCACCGTCTCGTGGACGAAGGTAACACCTGAGAGGGCGCTACTGCAAGCAATCAGCGATGCCAAGCGTCGACCTTTTTGGGCATGGGCTGGGCACCACCAAACGGATGGCTGAAACGCTACAAATTTCATGGGATAAACTAACCATGTATCAACTGGTGATTCGGATTTTGCTGGCCCATCCACAGTATGTATAACATTATATCACATTATATAAGTGTATAACTTGCAATGAAGAAATCTTGATTGCTAGATGATTTTCCATTATGTTCCTACCTTTTCTTCCCTGTAGACATGTTGATGGGTGAATTTCTGCCCAGGCTTTGCTACGTGGTGAGATCACTGATGAATGATCGTCAGTGAGTGGTTACAGTACCAGGTGCCCCAGTTCGGAATCGCTAAGTTGGTGAACATAACTCCAATCAGTTGGGTTTAATGGTAGATATATGGGGGGGGTCCTACAATGGGGGTACCCAAAGATGGTTGGTTGATGATGGAAAATCCTAAAATGGATGATGACTGGGGTACCCCCCATTTTGGGAAACCTCCATATCTATACTTAATGTGGGTTACAAGCCAAGTTATAGCCTTGGAGAACCACCAGTAGATTACACATGATGCCATAAAAATCATCGTCCCTTCTAAAGTTGGTCTACCTCCAGCATGTGATGCTTCAATCCCCTGCAACAGTTGTAAACTTCACTATTTTTTTGTATTTTTATATAGGTCAAATCAACATTTCAAACGATTATAGAGCCAATAGTTTTTGCTCGGAAATCCGCCATTTGATTTGGCCGGCGATCACTATGTTTGTCAGCTGAACCCACCATCTTTTCCCGTTTGAAGTTTGGATTTTCCTGCGATGTTAAATTATGTTAAATTACCAGAGGGAAAGCATCAGTGAACCCTCCGTAAACTAACATACCCTCTGGTTATGACTACCATAGCTATTGAAAATGGCCATTTATAGTTGATTAACCCATTAAATCCATTAAACATGGTGATTTTCCATAGTTATGTAAACGTTTACCAGAGTGTAGATGTTGAACACCCAGCATTTGTAGCTGATTGTCTGGGCTTTTCACAGAAAATTATGTTGGTTTTTACCATGTTGGTAACCCCTGGGTAACCATGAAACCACCTACCAGGAGTTCCATCCCTCGCCGCGGCCATGGCACTCACTGCTAGGTCTAAGAGCTCAATAGCCTTGCTCCAAGAAGCTGACCTGGTGGCTGGGAAAACCTATGGAACTCAATGGGAGATGTGACCATGTTTTTCCATGGATTTTTGATTACCCTCTGGTTATGACTAACAGTTTGCCATGGTATAGATGGCCCATGGAAATAGATGGTTTACCTATTATTATATTAATCTATATTATATATCTGGTTGGTTATACCTACTCCTCTGAAAAATATGAAAGTCAGTTGGGATGATTATTCCCATATATTATGGAAAAGAAAAAAAATGTTCCAAACCACCAACCAGTCATGATTTTTGATTACCAGAGGCTTAAAAACTGGTTGGAAAACTTCAATGGACATCTTGTGATGAATGTTTCATGTCAAATCATAATAAAAGGATAGAAAAGGAAAGAAGCTGTTCCTCTTGGTTTTTGTGACACCATGAGCGCGCTTTAAACTTGCAGTTTGCGAGAAGCGCCCTGTCATTCTCAAACCTACCAGTACTGGTCCCACCTGATTGAGTGCGGGAAGCTCCATTACATCAGTCAAACCAGCAATCTGGATAAATTAACAGCCTGAAACAAGGCCATTTTGGGATATTTGCCATTGCTAACCCCAGTGTACCGTGACTCTGCCATGAGGGTTGTTATAAAATATATTAAAATGTTACAAATCTATCCAATGGGTCAACACATTTCGCACGTCCGACAAGCGGAGTATATCCAAATTGATGATCATGATTTGACCATGGCTTTACCGGCAAACTTACATTCACCTGAGAAAATCAGACAACTCGCAAAGCCGGTAAAGCTCGACGTTTTTACTGTCCATTTCCATAGCTAGCGTATACTGGAAAGTGCCTGACAAATCTCTGGTTTCAAGGCATCAGTTTTCTCGACCAAAAAAATGTGGATTACCATATGGTTATTTAACATAGCCATGGTATAGATGGCCCATAGAAATAGATGGTTTACCAAACTTATATCAAAATGGGTGGATTTTCCATGGCTATGTTAAATAACCAGATGGTACTTTGAAACGCCAAAAACTCCGCTATTTGAAACGCTGGCATGAGATGTTCACCAGATTTTGAGCACATTGGTTAAGTCATGTTAAGTCCATAAACGTGATCATAAATACATCATACCTGAGATATGCTCTTCATAGAAAACGGTGAAAGTACCAACCAGCATCACCCAGAGTGAATGGTTTATTATCAGTTTATCATCATTCCCCCCATGAAAGACTAACCAGTTTGGTGCGATAATACCCCATTTCGAGACTTGCATAGCCAATCCAAGTGGAATGCCTATTCCAGACATCATATATCGATATATATCGGTCATATCAATGGGAATTTCAGGATCCTTTGTGGGATGAGGCTATTCCCCCCAAGGTGGTCTTCCCCAGTTGTAAATTGCTTTGTAATCCCCATGAAGTAGTTCGATATATCACCGTGATATCACCAACAACAACCATAGTGAATTTGGAGTTATAAACCCACCAACTTACAGGATGGTGCCCCCCAGTTATAAGTGGGTTTGTAAACCCCATTAACTATACGTAGTTATATCTGCCATAAAGCATAGTTATGGGAGTTATAAACCAACTTAGCTAACGAACTGGGGCACCACCTTGTAGCTATTTATCGAACGGGGGCACCACCTTGCCTTTCAACATGAAAGGCCTATGACATCGACCTACTGGGGCTCCCGAACGCAACGCTGGAGATCACGGAGCCGATCATCACCTGGCAAGTCAGCAAAATCACGGAGGCTTAGGCCACATAGGCCACATATAGATGATATAAATGGATAGCTCATGAAAGCTCTATGGTTACTGCTAACATCTGCTAACTAACTTGTTAATAAGGATGGATGATCCTTCAAGTAAAAAAAAACATGGGATATCATGGGATTAAACCAACTACAAATATCACATATGTTTGTGTGTCTGAACATGGAGAATGTCGACTAAAAACACCCAGTTTGTTTGAGGCGCTCGGAAGAATCGAATTGTCACGAGAGAAACCTTGATTTCTGGATGTGTCGACGTAAATGTTCATGCTATTTCATGCTGATTGTCAAACCAACCATGGCTATCATATAGCATGAGGATGATTTGGGGTAAGTCTACAAGTTATGAATGTACCACAAGAAAAATACATGAAAATATAAGAATTTTGCAGGGAAGTGATTGATCAGTTGGGTCCTCACATCACAAGGAAGGATTTGCTCAACTCGGCCCTTAAAAACCAGTAAATTCCCCAGTTCGACTCAGCCAATCCAGGTGTTTTTCAGGATGCAGCACGACATTGTGAACCGTCTAAGTATTGCCTGGGTGACCTATGAAACATGTTCAATGACTCACATCGATTAAAATCGTGACTCACATCACCCATCTCCGTGACCCACTAGCGGGTACAAAAAAGGAAAAGCTACGGGTAGATCCCACTCGCTTTCCTAGCGACCCGGCCATGAGTTGGGATGAAGCTGTTCGGTTGGAAATCGAGTCAACACCCCATGAAACCCCATGAAACCACTGTAATTAGTAGCTAAATCGCCGTAGAATCCCATTCAAAGCATCATTTTTCACACCCAGAAAGGGCCAAAAAACAGCACTGAAACCCTCCACCTCGCTTTTGCGCAGGAGATGTAGCCCCATAGAAGCGAATAACCTTGGGCGATCCGTGGTGCGTGGGCTACCTTTCAGGAGCTAAGGGCTGGTCATCTTTGGTATGTAATCTTATTCCTCCCTTTTGATAATGATACAACGGGGCAAATGATGAACATTTGTGGGCATGATAGGGTACACATGCCCCGCCGCTATGGTCTTGTACCCCGTTTGTTTCTCCTAAAGAAGAACCGAACCTTTTAGCTGCTGATATTTTTCTAACTGTAAATTGTGGTCGTTCACGTCCAATCAAGTGGTAAAAAAATGGAAATTATTGTTGCTTGAACTTACCCGCTTTTATTGGTGATCATCGAATGTTTGATAAAAAAACAAACAAAGTGTATCAACGTGTCATTCATTGCGGGGAAATATTGATCATAATCATTGCCAATCTTAGATACCCTGCAAAAAAAATCTTTGCTGGTGAGCGTAGATATTCCCATTGATACCAAAAGACTAGTTAGGACTAAAGTATCCATCTAAGATTAACCTAGTAATCATCATTAATCATCATTAATCACCATTAACCATCATAAACGTGGAAATTTTAGAAATATCGCCAGCTTGGAATCTTTAGTATCTCTGGTAATTAAACTAACATAACTATATGGAAAGATCCACCATGCTATCAATGGGTAAATCCACTATAAATCACCATTTTCAATAGCTATGTTAAAGAACCAGAGGGTAGTATCTCTAGAATCTGTAGAACATCTCAGACTATGTAAGTTACCCTTAAGGTTAAACATACAAAAAAATACGTGGAGCACCACTGCTTTGCCGGAACATGATCTACATGCTGGCCTTTCCACATCGAACTGTAAACGTTTACAGTGCCCAACATGAAATACTGGTTGTTTCACATAGATTCCCCTATTGGATTATTCTAATCCCAAACATATTGGGTAGTATAACATGGGTCATTAAATGTCCCCATCGAACATCACCCAACCATTAGGTATATGGTCTTACCAAAGGCTACTATTTCAGGTGATGTCCAATATTCCCAAAATGGGACAGTTACCAACCCCGTATAATATAGTATAATATTGGGTAGTATAGTAATTATATAATATACCCAACTTATACTAGTATAATACTTATATAACTATTATATAATACCCATTGGATTGTAATCCCCCAAGTCATCATCAACCACCAGGGTTTAAAGCCGAAACCATGGGGCTTCCTTTTCTCGCCATGGCACGCCAAGGACCTGAACCACAAAGCACCAGGTAACTTCGCTGCACCTCGGGATGCGTTCCAGCGTTCCGACTGGTCGCTTACTAAGCCAACGTTGCTATAGGAAGATATAGAAAGTGGGTTATTGATGGTTATCCCATATAAATGACCTATAAACATATCAAGGTGGTGCCCCAGTTCGTTAGCTAAGTTGGTTTATAACTCCCATTTCACTATGGTTTATGGCAGATATAACTACGTATAGTTAATTAATGGGGTTTATAAACCCACTTATAACTGGGGGGCACCATCCTGTAAGTAACTAATATTTAATAGATTTTAATAGTACCTATATATATATATATACTGTAACTTAATATGGTGATCATTAAACCTGTTATAAATGAACTATGGTCCTATAGTTGTGAAATGTTATGAGCCATTTCCTCCAGAGTTACTGTACAATTATAAACCAACAAAAACTTATCTTTTTTGGTGCCCATTCTCGGAGGCAAAGATGATCTTTCTTCATAAAGGCTCAAGGGGGATCATCAGCGTTTCTTCGAACATCTCAGGTATTGTTCGGTTGTAACTTGGGTAAAGAAATGGCAAAATGACCAATGTCCCCTTTGCACCTTGCGAACATCATTTAGCTCTCATAGATCATTAGCTTTTTCTAGCACCCCACATCCACTTGCCATGTTTTGGGGATTTTCTTCAGAAAGTCAGAAGCAGGTCGTCAACCACTCCTGGCCGGATCACCGCCGGTAAATTGGATGCCCATGGTATCACCCAATTGAAAAACCCCCCATGGTTTGATGGTTACCCTCAACGGTTATTTCACATAGCCAACATGGATCAACATGATCCAAAATGGATCAACATGGCCCATAGAAATATAGAAATTGATGATTTTCCCAGCTACAAACTTCCATAAAAATCATGGATTTTTTAAAGGTGGAGATATGACCATCCCCCAAGCCATGGAATTTCCCAGCCATGTAACTTGACCTGGCAAATATCTCCAAATACCCACCAGGGTAAACATACAAAAAACATCAAAAAATTATAGGACCGGATAACCCCACATGTTACCAACTTCTCTAGACTTAGACTGAGCATAGAAAAGCAAGAAGGGAAGAGGAAGTATAAGAGTGATGGAGGGGTGATGGTGGGTGA
>Ga0126342_10017836_pt1:0-10000 | contig 12235 bp, 6 predicted proteins | sample Cyp1metagenome_FD_92528 | JGI IMG/M metagenome (GOLD analysis project Ga0126342, IMG submission 92528) | Coral microbial communities from Lord Howe Island, Old Settlement Bay, Australia - Cyphastrea 1 metagenome | ecosystem: Host-associated > Invertebrates > Cnidaria > Coral ... | reverse complement strand
GTTTATTGTGATTCCTTAATCTATATACGTAATATACGCATAGAATTGTAAATATGTATATATAACTAAATATGTGTATATCATGTTTCCTCATATTTATATATCTACATAGACTTACATAGACAAAAAACAGGTGTCGTTGATTCTAGTTCGAATTGGTCACGAGTTTTTTGTTGCCCAAAAAGATCCCACCAGGAGATGAGTTCGCACAGGGAATTCCACCGCAAAAATGCTCGGTTTACCAACTCAAATAGAGATCAAATAGAGATGACTACAAAAGAATATTCATCAGAATTCCATTCTGAATGTTGGTGACCCAACTGATCCACCACCTTCCAGCCGGTGTTTCGTTTGTTGAGCCAATCTGGGCCATAGTGCCATGTTTGATCAGCCGATGATCGAAGCATTTGTCAAACAACAGGTTTTGGTTTGTTGATGATTTTGCTATCATTGTACTACGTTTTTCAATACCATACTGTGGATAGAAGAAATCCTGCACCATCTAATAGGTGGTTTATCCCATTATTTATAGGCTTTCTACCATCCCAGGTGGTGCAGGATTTCTTCCATCCAAAGCATGTTAAAAGTTGGTCTATCTGTCTTCTTCGTATTCATTTGAATCAAAATGTGCTTCGAAGATCTCCCGCCGCCCCTGGGCAGAGGGCTGCCAGAAGGATGGAACAGGTAGACAGGTAGTGATAGTGACAAATAGTGACAGGTATTTTTACCAAACTCCTTATCCATGGATTGGAATGCGCAATCCCAACATCCCATGATTTATGTCCGCATGGAAATTGCTGGTTCAGGCACAGAAGCCCCTTTCCGGATTCATATGTGTGGGCTTCTTCAATCTTCAGTGAGTACCAACAGTATCTAATTTTCAATGTATCAACCAACAGAAACTCATTACCCCATCCAAAGTTGAGTCGGCCAACTTTTCCACAATAAATCCAGCACCCAGCGTTTGCCTTGTTTGGCCGTGTTCTTGCCGGCTGTTTGGAGCAACTGGGCGCTCAATGGACTTCCCGTGGAGAATTTCCGGCCTTTTGTTGCCCCTCTTCTTGCTGTGTGGGCTCTGTGGTTTATTGATGACTCTAGTTTTTCTTTTCCGCACCGGCCGCAACTGCGCCGTTTGATGCCTGAAGTGCTTGCCATGTTGGCTGCTCTGGGTCTGTCTGTCAATGTCTCCAAGTCGTGCATTCTCGGGGCTAGTGTTCCTAGGTCCTTTCCCGGTCTGCTTGGCACGTTTCCCATTCAAGCTTCTTCCAAATACTTGGGCATTCCGCTCCAGCCTGTTGAAGGGGATGCCTACATGGTTGGTTCCTTGTGTGCTCAGGCCACCGCTGCCATGTTTCAGCGCGTGGCCGTGCGCATGTTCAACTCGTTGGTCACTGCTTCTCTGCGGTGGAGTCTGCGTGTTGCTTCCGTGAACCAAGTCAACTTGAGAAAATTGCGGGTTCACCATGTCACCTTGCTTGCCTGGATGCTTGGAGCTCGCCGCTATCCTTCTTGGTTTGTTGTTCAATGCATTGCTGCCTTGAAACATTCTGTCAAGTTGTGGGCTTGGATCTATGCAGAACGCTGGGGTCTCCTTTTGGTGCGTATGGTGTGGAAATGGATGGAAATGGGATGAAATGGGTTGGTCACGTGCTTCGTTTTCCAGCAGACCACGTAGTAAGACAAACCTTGATCGGGCTGCAGCATTCTTCGGTATCACGGGGAATTGTGCGGCGCCAGCCAGCCCATAGAAATGTTCTTCGCCACCTACATCACTATGTGGTCGATATCGCCACAGCTCATGATCGTTTGGTTTGGCCTGGCAATCTTTGGAACATGATTGGCTTGCTGCTCATGGATTGCCCGTTGACAGGCTACCTGGCGCGAATGTATTTCCAGTTCCACTGAGTCTTTCCTGTGGGAGAAACGCTGCTTACAAGGGTCTTTTCACGGCCAACAAGTTTTTGCGCGCAATGTTTCTGATCCTGACTATGCTCTCACTTTGGAATTGGATCGGTCTTCTAGCTGGCGTGGCCAAAGGGGTGACTGCGGCAGTTAGTCCATCGCCGCCCTTTTGCAGAATGTGGCTGATACTGGATGGATTCCACTGGGAACTTCTCATGTGAAGATGCTTTTGTTTGCTCGACAGTTTCAATAGCAGAGATTTCTATGTTACCTGTTGTTTGGCTTGGTGATATGACACGCCTAGCTACTGAGCTCGGGCGTTGAACTGCCAAGCTGTCCTTGGCCCGCCCTCAGCATCAGCAAGATGCTGAACTCCCGGACGGAAGAGGGCGATGGAGAGTGAAAAAGAGAGAGAGAGAGAGAGAGAGAGCGAGCGAGCGAGCCGCGCGCGCGCGCGTTTGCCTTGAACTTTTACGACCATTATTTGTTTAAGATCGTTCCAAAATGTGTAACCAATCACTTGTCATCACGATGTGAGCCAACTCAATTCCAAAGTACTTTGTTTTGATCAAAAACACACCTTTCGGTTACCAATAATCATTGCATCATCTTTGAATTTCGAACTGACACGTTTCATTCTTGGATCATCAATCATCATTCAATCATCCAAGATGTAGTGGGAAATAAATTATTGATCAGTCATTGCCAATTATCATCTTCAATGGCAAACATAATGGATAATCACCGGTAATCAATCATTGTCAAACATCATTGATCAGAATTGATCAACCATCAACTATAAATCCATTGTCAACTATAAATCCATTCCTTTAGAGTTTGTCAATCCATTAATTATCTGCTGATTTCCAACCTTTCAACAAATCATAGTCAATAATCATCAATCATCATTATCAATGATATTTGATTATCAATCACATCAGTTATGATTATGACCATCTAATGATGTCCAACTTTTCACTGACCAATCTCCTTAAGGAATCCAATGGCAGCCGCCGGAGCACGTGCCCTTGGCCACCATCGGCTCTGCCCCGGCCAGCTTGGCCGGCGCGCTGATGGATGAAGAGGTGCAGGATGAGAACGAAGTGCCCCAGGTGCGGGTGTGGTCTCCATGGGGATCAGTTTTCCAGGATGATGGATGGAAAATTGGTGAAACATGATGGGAAATGGAAATGCGGGAGACATGATGGAACATGATGGAAAAATGATTGGAACATGATAGACAAGCATGAATAAATATGGATCATGATTGAAAATGACTATGAAACATCATTCTTTTATGGGCATTCCAGTCTAGTGACATTTAGTGATGGTATTATTGTTTCATGGGGGGTATGCAAATGGTCAGGCGATGTTTCCTTGACTTAAATGGGATGGTACAACTGGTACGGGGACTTAGATTCACAACCACCCAGGACAATAAAACATATAGTTCAATTTTCCAGAGCTAGAACTATCTCAAACATTGTTAGTTGTTAATTGGTTGTATATCCAATTGAAATCCATCAAAATACCCCATTTTATTCCATTATGATGTTCCATATTCCATTAGTGTTCCATCAATATTCCATTGATGCCCCATTCTATATATATATATTCATGTCCCCATGATATCACCAACCCTGTTGGTTCATGGCAGATCTTTCCCTGGTTTTCCAGGAATATGACGACGAAGAGCCGCCGCAAATCGATGAAGTGCACGAAGCCTTGCGTGGAGGCCATGCCTTCAAGAAGATGCCAGTGGAGCCTGGGCGGCGGCCAGTGGTACCATCATCCAAGTCATGACCATTGGTCAATTGGAGTTTCAGGATCCTGAATCCTAAAATGGAGGTACCGTACCATATGTTTGGCCATATTTTGTGGGTATATTCCCTTACATAGGCCTTATATATAGGTTATATTTGGTAGGTACCTCCAATTTAGGATCCTGGAATTCCCATTGAATTGGGAAACCACGGGAAACCCATTTCATGGTGACTTGGGGATACTCCCATTTTGGGAAACCCCCAAATAACAAAGGGGGAAGTTCACCAACAAACATAAGAATCTAATGGCTGAAGCGTGGGGAACTTGGCTCCCATCATACCCCCAACATCTACTCGAAATTTTAGCAACCACTTTCTGATCGTTGATTCCAGACACATTTGGCCCCTTGGCCCGAATTTTTGCTGGTTCTATGTCCCATTTTGGTTTCGACAATCGGATGTACCATGATGCACCCAGTGGGTCAAGCTCTTGGATGCCCAGTGGGTGTCGTGTTCAAAGGTGAACTGACCAAGACGTGTGGTCCACGTATGTGCCATAGGGTAATCCAATCCTTTGAAAAACCCAGCTACAAAAAAAGGTTTGAGTTATTAAACAGATATAGCTATGGAACATTGCTCATTTATAGGTGACAAACAGGATTTTTTTTATGATTTTCCTATTGAAAACGGTGATTTTCCAGTTCCCTACGTGAAGTCGCAATGTGATAAATCATGATAAATCTTGAGCCACGCTTCCATGTGAACCTCGGACCCAGGAACAAACCATGCCGCTGCTCGCAGCGCTTCTGGAGCCGCGGCCTGTTCCCACACGTGCACGTGAGATGCAAGGGGTAAGCGACTTCCTGTGAGCCGAGTGATCATGGAATGTGTGAAGCCATTGTAAACCCATGACTATAGGGTTTTCTTGCAGATGTTTAAAAGGGAAAATAAGATAAGATCAGATAAGATGACAACATGATGGAAACGGAGCAAATAAAAGGAGAAGATGAAGCCAATGACATGCAAGCTGTCAAATGTTGAATGAACCCCATGAGGAAGGGGAAAAACATATGGATACTGATTGTCATATTGGTCTCAAGTTTACCACCAGACCACCAGCATTCTTGTACAGCCAGTGGAAAAGCAGTCATTTTCACCATTGCCACGGCCGACGCTGCAAGGGCTGTATCAGAGGAAAATTGCGCCGCAAGATGTGCATTGGGATTGACGAGATTGTTTCGGGAGATACGGATACATATTTGGTTTACTGATGTTTACTGTACATTTTTATTTTCAAGCGCGTGTGATGGTCGCAGAAGTGGCTATGTGTTTTGGGATCTCTTGAAACCAGCAATCCATCACATGCCACTTCAGAAAGCCACAGTGATGGAGTCAGAAATCGAGGCCATGTATCCCTAGAGATTAGAGGGGCATTTACCAACTCAAAGCGCTTTGGACAAATGAGTTGGGCCCTTTGACTTGCGTTTCCTATCACTTCAATGTCCTTTTTTTATGTTTTTATACCAGTCCAATGCCATGAGATATTGATATGTGTTTCTCGAATTATTTCGATATTGTTCCAACAATCATGGGGTGTAGAGATATTGGAAGTCTTCGTCAAACCCATTTTCCAGATGTTTTCCAACAAAATAAGTTGGATGTGTCACCCCATGTTCATATTATATATATGTGTGTGTATGTGTTTCACGCGTTTTTTTCCATAGAAAAATTGCATGTATATGGATTATATGGCATGTGAAACAACCATGAGAGAAGCCTCATCTCCCAGGAGATGCCTTGTTCTTCCACTACTCCGGGCACGGAGGTCGTGAAGTCGATGCCAATGCCCAGTCGGGCTATGTGGAAACCCTCTGCCCAGAGGTGGATCTTGTGGGTGGCCGGGGTGGCCAATGGGAAATGACGACTGGGAAGAGATGGCAAGATGGGAATGGTTTCCTTATGGTTCCTTAAGCAAATCCAAGAAGGGTTAGCATTGATGAACACAGATGAACAGATGTGTTCGACATTCCTTGGCATGGAAGCTGGAAACTTCCGCAGGAAAAACCTCCGGTGTCATGATTAACACTAGTGCGTGCTATCAATGGATTGGTTTTGTTAGGAAAATCTTAACCGGAAACCATAGATTTTCCCATTACATGTGGGGTTTTCCTGTAAATTTTCCCTTCAACCAATCCATGAACAGTAGGTTTTTGCGATCATTCCCCCCTGGCAGGATTACAATAGCGCTGGGATGCTCTTGGAACCTCGGATGCACGTCATGAGGAAAATCTATGACCGAACATTGAGGTCATTCGCTTCAGAGCTGTCTTTACGGCAAATGAATTCTTGTAAATTTTGCCTTCAGCCACTCCTGGTAATTGTAAGGTAAATTTAGAAACTGGAGAAGCGGGTAAATAGCTCAGCTTCATTTTGACCGTTTTCAACGGATACAACCAGTGTGAGACACCTTGTTTGAGGTGCTCACCATATTTGGCTATATTTATATCATTGGGGGGAGCAGCGAGAAAGGGAGGGGGGAAACGCACGCGAAGGCACGAACTAGATTATATATACAGTATATTATATATATATTTATATATATTACATATAAGTTATATTATATCATACATTGTATTATAAAAACTACATACTATATACCTTTATTTTACATATATAGCTGGCCAAAAATGCTGTGTTTTGTTTTGTGTTTTTTGGTTTGTTGAAGATCCCCTCCGGTTGAACGGAGGTTTCCTAAAGTGGGGGTACCCCTAAATCATCCATTTGATTTTCGGATGTTCCATGAAATAATCATTTGTAAACCATCCAGCTACTGGGGATCCCACATGACTATGGAAACATCCCACTAGAGGATTCTTGGTTTATAATCCACATTTAACCCGTATTTCATCATCCCATACATCATAGGGGATATTCCACTAATCTAACTGGAGGTATACAGGTATACCGGTAAATTAACATAGACTATAGAAGATCACCATATCACCATATGCTTAGTAAGTGAAGTATCCATATGGGCGGCTGAAGGACACGGAGCTCTTCGAGACCTTAGTGAGGCCCCTGCCCTCGGGCTGCCGGTTGACTTGTTTGATGGACTGCTGCCACAGCGGCGGGGTAGCGCGGCACAGATTTCGAGACGCAGGTTGATGAAAATACATGTTAATGCCATTTGGTAAATGAACAGTTGGAACCTAAAAATCACACATTTTGAGTGGACACTACATAATCAAACAAAAACTGTTTAGGGTATATGCTAATTTTCTGGAGGGTAAATGAGGTTAATCATGGGAATATCATACATACACAAATGAGTATGTGTATGTATGTATATATATATACATAAATCTCATTCAATATCCCTTTATATGGCTCGGCCCACATTTGAGACATTACAAATTGCCTGGTTGATTGGTTCATATGGGACTTTACTACCTAATTCATTCATTAATTGGGAATTACCATAACCAATAGTAGAGAAACCTATCAACCCACTAGTGGAATGAGATGGGCTAGGGGTATTTTGTTTGATTCATTTCCGCCAGGTTTGTGGGTGAAGATAAGTGTTGGTGTATAATGCGAATATCATGAGTATATGATATATCCAAAATAAATTCGATTGCAGTTACAATGGGCAATCTATCCTGCGGTTTATGGTTCATAGTGGATAATAATGGGAAAACAACTAGTGGGAAAACAACCAACAAGCATGGACGAATAATGGATATTGGGTATGCCGCTATGCCCTTTGTTCATGTAAACATAGCCATGGAGGCCATGGTCAATTTGTAGTTGATAAAGATAACGATGTGCCCTTTCAAACAATGACTACTTTCCATAGCTACGTCAAATAACCAAACACGTTATCATCCAAATTGACACAACCAACATACCATCTAGATCCATCTAGTGGTGAATGGAGGGAGCAAGCAAAGGAGCTATGGATACATAATATTTTGAGAGAGAGAGAGAGGGGAACAACAAACACATACAAACACATTTAAAGATCATGTCCTCAAGAAAAATACATGTTCCATATCTATGCTACTTAAAAACTCAGGAGAAGTGAAACCATGTGACATGTAGGAGCTCTGTGGCCCCAGATGAATGAAAGCCAGGTGGGAAGTATCCAGAGATTGCATATGGAAAATCACCATGGTGGAAAACGGCAATTCACCCAACTGTTTGTTGGGCCATGGTTTCTATAGCTACGTCAAAGAACCCGAGGGTAATTCATAGATGTTCATAGGTTTCAAGTTTACAGCGTTTTGCTAACCGACTTGAAGTCTATGTACAATGGATTGGTTTTGTTAGGAAAATCCTAACCGGAAACCATAGATTTTCCCATGAAGATCATGGGACTTAAACCAGTAAAATTCCCCAACAAAACCAATCCATGAAAAGTAGGTTTTTGTGGTCATTCCTGTAAATTTGATGGGAAAACCTATGGTTCCTGTAAATTTTCCTAACAAAACAAACCAATCCATCAAAAGTAGGTTTTTGTGTTCATTCCTGTAAGTTTGATGGGAAAATCTATGGTTTCCTGTAAATTTTCCTCACAAAACCAATCCATTGATATGTACAGCACTGATGCTATTCCCAGTGTGGAAGATCAGATGTGCCGAGTTAGATCCGCGGATCTCAGGTCTTGAACTTGCCCTATCTCTTCACCGGTACACCGGAAAATCTCAGAACCTGAATCTGATAGAATTTGATGAATCTGATGAGTAATGTGATGAGTAATGTGATGAGTAATGTGATGAGTAATGTGATGTGATGTGTAATGTGATGTGTCATGTGCTGTAATGATAAGCCTATTGAGCCCCACTTTGTATGTTGAGGTTTATAGAGACCCATTTTTGTGCTGATGAAACATTATTTTTCAAGCCACCTGCTTTGGTCAAAATGTCTCAATGATCCCAATGTCTTGGACATGTCTTGGACATGTCTTGGACATCTCTTGGACATGCCTTGGACATGACATGTCACCGGGTCACCAAGGAGAGGCGTTGAAAGGCCAGGCTATCTCCATGGTCATGTCGAAAGATTGGCTCCACAGCCTGAGCGCCTTGAAACGTGGCAATCCTCTGGATTTCATGAAGGACCCGATCATTAGGGCTGCTGAGTGCGTGGATTTCTTCGGGAGAGAAAGATGATTGAAGATACCCTCTGGTAAACTAACATAGCTATCGAAAATCACCATTTTTGATGGGTAAATCCACTATAAATGGCCATTTTCAATAGCTATGTTAGTTTACCAGAGGGTATATATATAGGCTATCCATGGCTATCCATCGCTATCCTACTGAATAGTGACTGAACATTCACATGTTGAAGGTTGGCCATGTGACAAGCCCTGTAAGAAAGCCAACCTTTCCGGAGTAGGTGATTTGCCGGAAAAAATGGCAGCGATCCTGATTCTTGTGCCCAAGGCAACCCTAAGGTGAGCAACAAGCATTGGAGATGCAGAGCATGCAGTACGTCAATTGCCAGCCCTCTATGTATATGTCAATTGCCAGCCAGCCGTCTATACATATTTATGTAGTTCACTACCCTCTACATCATGCTTTTTCACAATGATCCGGCTCAGCCCTGTGACAATTCTATGATTCTTTATTTTGGAAAATGGAGGCGGTCATTTCATCAATTGTCGCCCCACTCTTCACATCCGCACAGATCCAAGAAGCTAATTTACATCTCCAAATCCCAATAAAATCCGAATAAAATTCCATAAGTGAAGCCCTACTCTTTCCACTACTTTGACCACATGCTTCGGGAACGTTCTTCAAGCACCTCCGATCTCCCGATCTGGGCCGGAGGACGCATCTTCGATGGGCCTGGGCCTTTGGGGGATGTGGAATCAATCCAAACAGGCCAACGAAACGGGCTTCGTGGCAGATGAACAGGACAGACTTAGTGACTTCACTGGGAAGAAAGTAGGGAACATATCTATCGAACATATATACTGTAATGTCTAGGGGGACTGTACCAGGGAACCGCCTCATTTCTGAACGTGGAAACCAGCTCATTTTAGACCGCGGAAACTAGCTCATTTTGGAACGCGTATTTGGCATGTTGTTCCAAGGTTTTCTGCTTTCCTGTTTCCCTTCACGGTTTCCTGGTTTCCTGGTTTCCTTTTTCCGTTTTCCGGTTTCCTGGTTTCCTGGTTTCCTGGTCTCCTTTTCCCGGTTTCCTGGTTTCCCGGTTTCCTGGTTTCCTGATTTCCTGGTTTCCTTTTTGTTTCATCCTGTATTTTTGGGTCAAGACAGAGTCAGTCCCCCGAGTCAGTCGCCCCAAACGCCCGAGTCAGGAAATAGGAC
>Ga0126342_10017835_pt1 | contig 12235 bp, 11 predicted proteins | sample Cyp1metagenome_FD_92528 | JGI IMG/M metagenome (GOLD analysis project Ga0126342, IMG submission 92528) | Coral microbial communities from Lord Howe Island, Old Settlement Bay, Australia - Cyphastrea 1 metagenome | ecosystem: Host-associated > Invertebrates > Cnidaria > Coral ... | reverse complement strand
ATGTATGTTATGTATGTTATGTATGTTATGTATGTTATGTATGTTATGTATGTTATGTATGTTATGTATGTTATGTATGTTATGTATGTATGTATGTATGTATGTATGTATGTATGTATGTATAGATATGTATGTATAGATATGTATGTATAGATATGTATGTATAGATATGTATGTATAGATATGTATGTATAGATATGTATGTATGTATGTATGTATCTATGTATGTATGTATGTATGTATAGATATGTATGTATGTATGTATGTATGTATGTATGTATAGATGTATGTATGTATAGATATGTATGTATGTATGTATGCATGCATGCATGCATGCATGTATGTATGTATGTATGTATACACATAATTATACATATACATGCAAAAACATGCATTATTATCTAATATACATCCGAATCCATAATATCAATATTCAACGCCTGCCCCGCCTTTTTCCAGGTATGTTTCAATCTCGCGACACCAGGTCTGGCCGGTTCATGAAGGTCCAGTGATGAAGGCGGTCCGTGAAATCCACCGAAATGTCTGTTTTTAGAATGGAAGATGTCAGATTATCATGGGAATATATTAATGTATATAGATGTATATAGACATAGTGATATAGCCTATACATCCCTATACCACTGGTACAACACCTACATGATAGATGATATCTGCTTTGTATTTTTTTGAAAAAATGTGTTAAGTTATGTTAACTTCAGATGTTTCAAGATGTTTTACCAATAGAATTGCAACCAACATGTGACAAACACAGAGAATGAGTAGCCCCAAACCCGGGCCTCCAGCAAGGCTCCATACTCACCAATGACCTGGAGGGAGAGTTAAACTCTGCCTGGTGGATTGTTCATCAGTTTCTTGGAAGACTGCTCCAGGAATGAACTATTCACATCTAGTGAAACATCTAGTGAAATATCTAGTTCCTGGAGATGTTGAAACGCTTTTTTGTTAAACTTTTGAAGCTGCACAGCCACAGTCAGTCCTCCGGGTTCTCTCGCAGCATATCCTGGTAACATGTGGAAACCCACAGCACTTGGAAAGCGTCGAGTTCGCTGCAGCCAGGGCAGCCCGGCAGCCCTTTTTTTCCCCCGCATCTCAGACTGTCGGAACTGGTGGCACACCATGAACTCAGCCCCGCGAAGCCCGAGAAATATTTAACATTTGCCAAGAAAGTTCAGAAGTTAATATAATGTACTGGGTTCATAAATATATATATACACACATACATAATATATATTTATATATATATCTATATATATAGATATATATATATATATCTTGGACTTGCTTAAGGTCTCCAAACCCAGGATTTTTTGTGCAATTCTGTTTTTTTTGTTGTTCCACTTCACAGCTTGGGCCATCTGATTCCAAGCTGATTCAATGCCCCAGCGCTACATTTCCCGCACCCCAGATGGTCAGGGACCACGTCCCAGCCATCATTTCGACTCAGTTGGAAGTAATCCAGCGCGACCTCAGAAGCCACTGAAGTCCATAAATTGAAGTCCAACCTGCCATGAAAAGATTGTATATTATGTTTGAATCTGTTTGAGCGAATTATCCCGGCAAGAGACCCCAAACAGTGTGGGGGAGTGGGAGGACAATGGATGATTATGATGATGATGTTCAGGAGGAGGACCGATCCCAAGACCGGGACCCACACTTTGTGCGAGCCTGCGCAGTGGAAATGCACTTGGACATTGCACAAGAGCCATTTTGTGCGGAAATTTACAGGTAAAGCGCCGCCGACCAGCTGGAGCACCCTGATTAAGCACCGGCCTTTACACCTACCGTAAGAACCCCTCAGTGTGGACACACTGTTTGCTGTTTGGTCAAAAAGTGACAACTGCTGAAATCTTAAAATCTATCAAGAAAATACCATCAAAAAAAACAAGATCGCAAGATCTTCACCAGATTTCGCCACAATTTGGCAAGCTAATCCGGGGTGCCCGAGCTTGAAAACTCCAACACCCAAGCAGCACCCACGATGCCACCCAGCACCATCATGAGAATGATGCATCCCCTGAGCCCAAGATAACCAAGGATGGACATTTATTGGAGTTGACCCAGAAGTAAAAACATACGGTGTATATGCATATATATATATATGTAAAGCTGTGTGTGTGTTAAGGTCAAGCCAAGAATGAATCATTTGGCTAACATAACCTTAGATTCTTAGATACACCTCAAGAAAAACATTGAAATCATGTGGCAGCAGTCCTTGGGCTCTATGTCATGGCGAAATTACACCACCGTAGGCCCCAAACAATGGGTGGCTTCAAGAAGTGTTTTGAGGAACAGGGTCAAATTTAACACATGAAATAGCAGCGACAGGAATCATCAAAATGTCTACATCCAGTTCCGGAGACCACTTCACATTTAGAATTGTTCGGCTTCGCTTGCTTTGTCGCACTAGATGCCGAAAGACGATGGAGGAAACATCCTATGGGGGAGTATTTGGATCCAAACACTCGAATCAAGCAGCATAGGAGTGTCAAATTGGATGTAATGAAAACATCGGAGGATAAAAGTGAAAGGTGACATCATTCTCAATCCCCGAGCCCACAGCTTCCAAGCGGGCAAGCAACTTCACGCTAGAAGTGCACATTCAATATCATCAACTAAAATGCAAAATGATGCCACTCGCCACAAAGGGAAACAAAAAGAGAGACAAGCTGGGCGACAAGCACAAAGGGAGACAAGACCCACCGGAAGGCGGACACACCATCCAACACCAAGGCGGACACCTTAAGATAGCATTAAGAACCCCCAACAGTACACTGTTTGGGGGAAAAATCCTTCAACGACCTTTTTTTTGGTGCCTGAAGCAGCATCCGCAACAGCTTGAACCCGGCACCTCCTGTCAGGCTTTCGGGTTTTCGAAGCAATTGACGTTGGTACCGTTGGTTGATTCTAATGACATACCAAGTCACTTATCTCGCAGCATGCTTTTTCGTAGTAGTTTGTAGTTTTCGGATGTTTTAGGTCCAAAACCTACAGGTCTGCCCACAAATCTTGGCTGGGAGGTTGCAAGCTAATGCAGGTTGTAACAGTTCGCAGTCATCAAGCATGAAAATCATGAAAATCATGAATTCAGCGGAACATTTTACCTTGTGGTGTAGAAATTGTTACCCTCTGGTAAATAAACATAGACCCTGAAAATCACCTATTTTTAATGGAAACGAGTCTTCCAACCCCCATCTGCCAGGGTCTATTGCCAATTTACCAGAGGGTATCCATTGTTCCAAGGCTCAGTTGAAGCCACTTCCGCAGCCAAAACTCCAAGGAACCGATAAACAAGGCACAAAAAGCAGCGTTTCTGAAACGATGTCTTTTCAGGCCACTTTGGTGGGCTTCTCTCTCCATTATATCTGGTTGGTGGTTGACCTACCCCTCTGAAGATTAGTCAGTTGGGATGATTATTCGGAAAAATAAAACATGTTCCAAACCACCAATCAGATATAATCTTGCCATATCTTGCCAGAAGTATTCACTGTGGTCCTCCAGGTCACTCTCGTCATCTGCATCTTGGAAGAGCTTCCTGGCAGGGTCCAATGGCGACATCTAGGATTCACTGGATTGGAGGTCAAAAACCACAGGAGACCCGCAAATGTCCTAGGAACAACCATGGTTTCCTTGAAGGATCATATGCATCATATCCTATTGTAATGATGGTATTGGAAACACAAACCCGAGTAGCCAAACCATGCTAATCATCGGGAATGAGATAAGTTCCCAACGTAAATCTGCCAACACAATGGCTTACCATGGCTTGCCAACCTTCTTGGACCCATCATCACTTATAACATGGATAAGAGTCAGGGCAAATACATCAAATACCAGCTTCATCACCTTCCAGGCCAAACCCGACCTGGCCGCTCGGCCATCTGCTTTCGTCCCTTCTTTGCGATCCTGAAAATCAGGGAGGTGCAACCAGCCTGGCAACCTATGGCAACCAGCCCGGCAACCTATGGCAACCTATGGATTGGTTTAGGGGAAAATTTACAGGAAAGCCCCATATAAAAAATGGGAAAATCGATGGTTTCCGGTTAAGATTTTCCCCAACAAACCAATCCATTGAATGGTTGGTTCACCTCCAGGTTCACTGGTGCACCAATGGTCATCATGGTGCACCATGGTGCCCAACCCCCCAAACCGCGATCCGGAATCGCCTTGGCGCCAGAGAGTTTCTGCAAGGCCTCCACCTGAACACAGGACACGGACACGCAGCCAGATCAGCCCTGAGCCGTGGCTCCCCAGCATCAGAATCATCAGATATCAAATAACCAATAAGATGATGAATATGATGATGATATTCTTCAATTCTACTATGATATACTATGACTATGATATCATAAAGTGTTTTGCTGCTCAAATCCTTAGCAAAGATGTTCATCCGCCGAAAACCACCAGCAATCCTCACCAGCCCAGCCACCATGCCCGGAATCAGCTCGTCCCAGTCGTGGCTGGTCTCAGAATGGCTGGAAATCCGAAGTCCAGTCGCTCTGCGATTTTTAGGTCCCAAAGTTGGTGCAAATGAGCAACGGCACAACGCCGCAATTTCCCGGACTCTTTCTTGAGAGAGGCTGCACACCTACACAAGCTGCGAAAAAAAATGGATGAAGCTATGAAACCAGCACGTGTTGATGTTGGAAATTTGTTGGGAAATCCATGTGTTTTTGACTCCCTCAAGGAGCTTATAGCTGCATCAACATTACCAACGCCAAAACGTGTGGGGGTCCGCCTCTCTGAGTCTTCCTTGTCAGGGAACTGGAAGTTCCTGGCTCAGAAACTCCATCTGAATGGGGCATGGTCATGTACCCTCTGTCAAAATAGCTCTTGAAAATGGCCATTTATAGTGAATTTTCCCATTAAACATGGCCATCCTCAATAGCTATGTTAGTTTACCAGAGGGTATTGAGCTGCTGATTGGGTCCACCATTTGAAACAAAAACCCAAACCAACTTTTGGACAAAAAAAGACGAAGCAGATTGAGGAGCAGACTTCACCGCTGTCTTCGCCATGTTCCGATGTTCCACCTAGCCGGTCGTGGAAATATCCACAGCCCATCACGGGGCCACTTCTGAATTACCACCTTTGAAACAAAATCATCCGGCAACTCGCTCCAATTTTCCAAGGTCAACGGCTGATTGTCAAGGTAGAAATGGGATCATATCTTGGGTAATGTGGCCCGGAAAATAAGAAGAATGATGGCAGCATCATGCAATATCGATAGTAGAGTAAACCATCATAAACCATCATTAACTGTAGTAAACCATCATGGTAAACCACGCGAAAAACCATAGCAGATCATAGAAAACCATAGTAAATCGCAGTAAATCCCAGTAAATCGTACCCAATTTCACCCATGAATGAGTTTGAAAACCTTCCAACAAGCCATTGGCCATGCCTCGAAGAGATATGCGAAGTGCACATCTGAAGCACCCACCTGAAAGGCTTCGGACCCGGCGGGTTTTTGACTGGTTGACTGGTGTCAAATGTTGTTTACCTGGTTGTTTACCTGTTGTTTACCTGTTGTTTAAGTGTTTTTAGCCTGTTTTTAACTGTTGTTTAACTGGGTTTAGCCTGTTTTTAACATGTTTTTAACTGGTGTCAAATGTGTTTTAACGACTGTATCTGGCATATGGAAAGTCATAGAAATTCATATTCCAAACCACCAACCAGTCATCATCATCATCATCATCAAACATAACTCCAAGAAAAACAATACCCTCCGGTAAACTAACAAAACCAAGGAAAATCACCATTTGTTATGGTTAAATCCATGATTTTAATCTATGATTTTACAAACGATACGAAAAAACTTGAGAAACTCACCCCAAACGTATGATTTCTCGAATCCCACCTGGCTCACCACCACAAGTCCTTTGACCAAGGCCTTGGAATTGGCGGATGATCACATAAAAAGCGCCAGCGAAGGGTTTGTTTACTTAAAGAAAAATGATAGTTGATTAATGGTTATTGGTTGTTATTGATGATTATATGTATATATATATATATATTCATGGTTATTAATGGTTATTGATGGTTGGTTCATGGTTGATTGTTATTGATGGTTATTGATGGTTGATTAATCCGTTGATTCATGGTTGATTCAACCACAGCACGGCCCACGGCCCACAGCTGTTGTTTTCGTTGAATCTAAGCAAGCCATCTGCGAGGACCTCCGCTTCGCGGAGTCCTCATGACATGCTGTGCAAGCATAGGCCGCAAGCCTGATTTCAACCTGCAGCCTATTGGGCAAAACTGGAGACCATCACTTGCACCATTCCAGATATTCCAGAAACGTCACAAAAGCCTGGAAGAAAAAAACCTGAAGGATGCCCCAAAAAGTGGAGCTCCATCAGATTCCAGGGCCAAAATCTGATTCAGCAGCTGCCGTCGAAGATCTCAACTTTCCAACGCGTTCATCACCTGCAAGGGGGTGATGAATGGATCAATGCCGATTGGCACCCTAGAAGTTTAGCAACAAAAAGATTGAAAGGTATCAACAAATATAAACAATATATAAATTCATGTTTTCTTCTTGAACATGCCGTCAGATCTTTTAGCTTCAGCCATGGCCCAGCATCACATATCATCACATGTTTCAAAGACCTTCAAATTTATGGAATCGAATGTGCGTACCCCAAGCAGGATCGATGCAGCCCAAAAAAAAACCTATCAGATCAGTTTTTCCACTTCATCCCCCTCCCATCCCCCAAAAATTTCGAGGTGGCATCAAGTTGCTACAAAAACGCCCCTGTCGCCACGGATCTCTAAAACTTTCTCGACTTCATCCCATGGCCATCCCATGTCGCCCATGGGGCACCTGGTGGGTCACTTCGCCCGCCACTTCACTCAGGAACCACTCGCGCTCCGAGCCCTGTGACACCTGTGACCTTGCGAAAAGCGGCTGCGCCAAGTCTCCAAGGGTTGACTTGGAAATGTTGAGACCCGGTAGATATATGGGTAGATAACGGTAGAAAGTCTTCATGAAGTTTCTATATCTCTGAGTCTGTTCAGGTCTAAGAATCTAACGGGATTGAAGCTTAATCTTGGCGTATTCATCGGATCTGTTTTTTGTGAACGTTACAATATGTCAGAAAAATCTCATAACATCAATATAACTAATATGTTGACACGGGCCACCGTAAGAGAATGTCTTTTTGGGACACTTTTCTGTTGAACCCAGCTACCATGGGATGTAACTGGTTCCACCATGTAACCCATCCATCCTCATCACCTAGATGATAAGACCATCAGAACCGCTGACAACAGTAGCTGTATGTAGCTGTAAATGCAGCCGGTTCTCATCTATAAAATCGATAATAAGCTATGCAAGAATTGATGCTCCATCAATTTTCGTGGATATGGTTCACCGAGGTTGCTGTTTTCTATCATCGTTTGTCCATTTTTCATGATAAAATTAATGAAAAATCTCCAAGTGTAGCGAGTTCTCTTAAAACATGGCAAATCCCCATGAAATCATAATAATCCTACTATGTAGATCAACTAAATCCAAATAAATCTGATGAAAACCCATTAAAAACCATTAAATCCCATGAAATCCTATGAAACCATACCACCACTTCCTCCATTTCCCACGGCTTTACGTTCATGTATCAATGTCGCCCCAGCAGCAAGGCCACGGACATCGACAGGTCATCTCGTAGGTCTTCCAAGGTCGCCAAGTGTTTGGCCGCAAACTCCAGGGCCTTGGAATGAAGATGTGGATGGAATTATAGTGAATGATATATATATATATAGTGAATCTATATATAGTGAATTGTGGTGAATTATGGTGAATCTATATAGTGAATGATACCCTCTGATTGTGACTAACAGTTCGCCATGGTATACATGGCCCATAGAAATAGATGGTGTACCTATTAATAGCATGGTGATTTTCCATGGCTATGTTAAATAAGCAGAGGGTACATATAGTGAATCTATATATGGTGAATTATGGTGAATTATAGAGTGAACATCTGGATTTCTGGCCTAGGTCTTGGTTTTTGGTTGGGAAAGCTGAAATTTGTCGCCATTGTTTTCACCAACTGTGAGTCTATGAACATCAACTTAACCCGATCTAGGCACCTTGTGGATGGTTGCAAAATCCTGCACCAGTTGATAGATGGGCAAAAAATAACATGATTTATTTTGTTTGGCTTTCAACCATCCCAAGTTGGTGGTGCAGGATTTCGTTTTTCCATCCACAGTATGATTGATATTGGTGAATATCTGGTTAATATATGGTTAATTATGGTGAATTTTGATGAATTGTTGGCGAAATGTTGGTTAATTGTTGCTAATTATGGTTAATTATGGTTAATTAACGTTAATTATAGTGAATCTATATATGGTGAATTGTGGTGCATGCATGGTGAAATGTTGGTGAAATATCTGGTGATGGGTTTGAGATCTTGGTGATAGTTGGGATTCCTCGCAGGTGATATATGGTGATATATGGTGATACCCTCTGGTAATTTAACATAGCTATTGAAAATGGTCAGTTATAGTCCATTAAAAATTGTGATTTTCAATAGCTATGTTAGTTTACCAGAGGGTATATGATGAACCTCACTTCATCACTTCTGGTTTTTTTGAAGTTGGTTGGTAAGTAGCTGGAAATAATCCATCAATTGGGACATTGGAATGATGATGCTCAATAAAAATTGTGGCTTCCCTTTAGGGAACATCTATTTGTGTCCAACTTCAAGATTGGAAGATGCTCAAACTACCCAGGTGAAGTTTCCATGATTCCATGATTTGGCTCATGGTTCAACATGTTTAAGGCTCCCAACGTCATGAACTGCAATCGACGCTACCTGGGCCATGGATGCTTAGTGCCAAACTCACACGACTTACCATGGACCTTGTTGCTTTTTCTCGAGCTTTCCCTTTGGTTTCCCAAAAGAACCAATTTCTCATGAGCGGTTCAAACTAGAAAATCGCACCTCTTGAAAACTTGGGAAAAAAACCATGCCCTGAAATCCAGCGAAAATGAATGTTCCCATTCCAGTAGCACTGCTGCCACGCTATTTGTTGTGGCCCCCTCCCACCTCGGAACATGAACTCCTCGAAATCATGGGCCTGCCCGATGCAGGGGAAAAAGACACTGGTGTTTGATAATGTCTTTGATAATTATGATTAATTATATAGATTTTCTATGACTTTATGGAACTTGATCTCCAAAAGTTCACATAACTAGGAACCGAATGGACAGCACCTCTCTGACCCATCAGGTGACTCCAAATCACCTCGGTGAACTTTGGGATCCTCATGGGGTATAGTACCCGCCAAAAAAAAAAAATCAATCCCCTTTAAAATCTTTACCCTCTGGTTATGACTAACAGTTCGCCATGGAAAATGATGGCCCTAATCGAAATAGATGATTTTCCCAGCATTCAAAACTTCATTTATTTCAGGGATTTTCCAGTTCGCTATGTTAGTCATAACCAGAGGGTAAATAGTCATGAATTACGGTTCTATCTTTTGGAGGTTGCAGGGGCTTAAATCCATTGATGATTGTGATCAAACATGGCTAGCTGAAAAATGCGGAACTCAATGGATGCGTTAATAGAATGGTGGATTTTCAATTGTCACGGTTGATTATCAAAGGGTAACTGATGATAATTGCATAAACTGCCACCCATTGGGGTTTATGAAATTGGGTATGCCCTTTTGGCTGGGATGATATATATATATATATATATTATATAATCATTATAATTAATCCCAAAGAAGATTCGGCTGCGGCAAAGTTGAAGTTCTCGGCGCCATGTCTATGACCAATGTTCAAACAGATTCAAGGGGAAATTCTACAGGGAAAACCATGGGTGTTTAATGTGTTTTAACATGTTTTAACCATAAAACATAGATGGCATCCTTTCAATTTTCCCTATTAAACCACTCCAATGATTGGCCAATGTTCCACCGTTGCTACCAGCGTTTTGGCATCCAAGCAGCCGATTCCAGGCGCCTGGGCTGCTCGAAAATTGCTCCATGGGCCCTGACTAATTTTGGGGAGTGTAGCTGGAAAATTGCTATACTGCTTTATAAATAGATTGTTTTTTCCTAAACTGGCGTTTTCTTAATCCTAAATCAACATGACAATCATGACATGAGAGTCACCAGTCAATTGGGATCATCATCTCAACTGGGTGTGCGCAGGATACATTGGATACATGTCCCCGCAAAATCAAACCGCAAAATCTGCGATGTCACAGGTTTCAGCGAAACCTGGGAGCTGAACGAGTTCATGCTATGTGCCCCATGTTTGAGTTGCAGAATGTTCCAGCCGACACCAATAATCTTCTGAAACATTCTGAAACTATTTAATTCAACGAATTTCCAAAAAGGACCATCTACAAGACTAAAATGATCCGAAACCACCCAGAAGCCGCAGATTTTAGGATCATATCAACTCATATCAACTCCGGTTTTCACAAAAACTGGGATTGTTTAATTCCATGGGTAGCATTTTAACAACATCTTTTTTTGGACGCTGACAACGCGTTACTTCACCAATCACCTTGACAAAGAACATCAAACATCGACCTTACCAGACTCACCTTTCTTGATTTCCCGCTGTCGCACCTGTGACCCCCGTTGGAGTCGTTGTGCCAGATGTTCCGCCTGGAATTCATGGGATTTGGCATTGAGACCTGAAAAATCCACCGGAAAATCAATAGATAGCCGAGGCAGCAAACCAAGGTTGGTCAATGAGTTTTCGATTTTTCCCTTTGTAAATTTCCCTAGCACCTCAAAACTAACAATGGGGAAAACCATGCCTGTCAGCGGTTTCAACGAGGGGCCAACCATCAAATTCATGCGTTGCAAGAATTTAATGACCAACCAGAATGAAGATTCGATAAACTCTGGCATATTCTGGTGCAGATTTCTTTGCCACACCAAAGCCATCAATGAGCCTTCTACATATTGGGAGCTTTGGGCCCTTGATTTGAACTCAGTCAATGGATCAATTTGGAAATCCCCCGTTGGAGCGTTCTTCCAATGGTTCCAAAATCTGAAACGGCGCCTGCCACCGTAACAACGTGCCATCTCTGGCTGCTTGCAGCAAATTTGCTGCCACCTAGTGCTGGGTGCCCAATCTCCCAACATGAGTTGCATCTGAATCAAGTCACGGTGCGGATCAACAACCGGGGTGGTGTGTAGTCATCCACCGATAGCTGGAAAACCTGGTAGTGACCTAGCCCCCATTCATCCACATCAATTGCTATGATGATATGTTATCATTTTGCTAGTTGACAGCTTCGACCCGGGCCATCAAAGATCACCATCCCACAGTTGTTTGTGCAACTTTGCGATATCCACCATGTCCGAACAGCCAAATATGGTAGATATTCGCCAATCATTTTTCAACCACAAACCATGCTCACGGGATCATCCAAGTCCATAAGTCATACCAAACCCGCGTTCATGATTCATTGGTTCAATTCCAGCCTGCTTCATCACCTCTGCCGCTTGGGCTGTTTCCCCCTGGCCGTGGCAATTCTGGCTGTGCGGCTTTATCGGCTAAACCCACATTTTTCGGAAGGGGTTGCCAACCAAAACCAATTCAATTTCATAACAAAAAAAAACAATACAATAAACGCCCCAAACATTTTAGAAATAAAACGTCCTTTTTCCACAAAGCACGATTCCCACATCGGAAATCAACCTGTTGTGACGTGGTTTCACCGACTATTGTCATCACTTCACGCTGAGGCATATGTTGCTGTCACTTACCCAGCAATGCGGCAGCACAGCACCACCCAATGCAGATATCCGCGGGGCGCCCCCCCAAGACAAAGATGTACGCTTGCCACGCTGGTGGCTTAAACCAATGATCATGGGGGCACAAACCAGGTAACGTCGTCCGTTGCGGTCCCGTTGATTTTGTTTGTTTTGACAACAAGCATCTTGCTATTTCGACAACCCCTATGGCACTTTCTCTCACCATGGATTTTACGCCATGTTCAAATGCCTTGCGTTTTACAGCACTTTGTGTCCATTTTGTGCTATTCACAATGGGTTTTACACGTCCATGTGCAAAACAGCGAAAAAAAAACGCATGGAAGCCAAGACTATGTTAGGATCGTGTTGCATACATGATAGACCAGACATAGACACATACCTTGCATACTTGGACATGTACACTGATTCTTATATACATATATACATGTATATATATATATATATATTTATATCCATATAT
>Ga0126342_10017834_pt1 | contig 12235 bp, 12 predicted proteins | sample Cyp1metagenome_FD_92528 | JGI IMG/M metagenome (GOLD analysis project Ga0126342, IMG submission 92528) | Coral microbial communities from Lord Howe Island, Old Settlement Bay, Australia - Cyphastrea 1 metagenome | ecosystem: Host-associated > Invertebrates > Cnidaria > Coral ... | reverse complement strand
TCTCTATCTCTCCTCTCGTATCATGGCTATGGAAAAGCCACCAACTTGAGCTGTGTGAAAACACAGCGCAAACCTCTTTTTTTTCTCCGGGGTCGGCGGCAGGGGCGGCAGCCCTTAAATAAATGGGCCATTTCCCATGGCTATGTTAAATAACCAGAGGCTATATCTTTCAGAATCCCCAATATCTGGCCCTCCTCAAGTTGCCAGAAAAAACTATTGGAATGAACCAAACTGGTGCAGCAGCTGTGGTTTCTAAGCCGTAGGATGGGCGGAACCTGTCAACCTGGTTCCAGGATGTACCACCAAAACCACCCTGGAACCATCCCTTTTTGGATCTCGAAATCGATCATCGGCGACGTCGTTTGGCAGCGGATGGCCATGGCTCATATGTGTAGCCACCCTTCCCATTTCTCACTTTTCTGAGATCCGGCAGCCGAAGATCCAACAAACTGCAGCCTCGAAAGGCATCCACTCCGATGTTCCTCACAGAGTCCGGGATGGTCAAAGTCACCAGTGAGCTGCAGCCGTCAAAGGCACGGTCTCCAATTCTCGTGACCGAGTTGGGAATGGTCAAAGTTGTCAGGGAGATGCAGCCACGAAAGGCATCTGCACCAATGCTACTGACAGAACTGGGAATGGTCAAGGTTGTAAGAGAGCTGCAGTCAGCGAAGGTCGAATTCTGTATTTCAGTCACAGATCTGGGGATGGTCAAACTGGTCAATGAGCTGCAGCCAGAAAAAGCACGACCCCCTAATCCAGTGGCGCGGTTTGGAATGGTCAAACTCGTCAAAGAGCTGCAGCCAGAAAAAAGGTCAAAGCCTATGCGGGTCGCAGAAGGTATTGCCAGATTTGTCAAAGAGCTGCAGCCAGAAAAAACATCATACCCAAGATGTGTCACAGAAGGCAGGGTCAGACTTGTCAAAGAGCTGCAGCCATTCAATGCCCGGTACCCAAGTTCAGTCACTGACTCTGGGATGGTCAAATTTGTCAAAGAGCTGCAGCCAGCAAAGGCATAATCTGCTAGTTTGGTCACAGACTTAGGGATATTCACACTGAGTAGGGAGCTGCAGTCACGAAAGGCATGGTGCCCAATTTCAGTCACCGACTCCGGAATTTCAAGATGGAACAAATATCGGCATCCTTCAAAGGCGAAGGGTCTAATGCGTGTTTCAGTGTCAGGGATGCGTACTCCACGCAAATCCTTCACCTTGCGGCCAGATAGCTCTTTGCTGGCACATTCAACCGTCGCGTTGACGAAGACAACCTGCAAGGTGCAAAACATATGAGTCCACACCTTCCGGGAAATGGTAATACTTTCAAATGTCTTTCAGAAGCTGAAAACCATTCACCCTCAAAGAAAACATGTAAATTCCCACGTTAGCACCAAAAAAAAAGAACATCTCAACACACCCCAAACTCTGTCTGACTTTGCAAAGGTCTGTACCTGCACTTTGGCATGGTCAGAAAGGGAGTCTTCCACCATCGCGTGCTCGAGCGCTACGAGCTTTTCACCGTCCACCACAATCTCTGGGTCGCTGAGTCTCCGCGTGAGCTCATCCTTCGATGGATGGAAAGCCTGAAGGGGGTGCCATCATGTGACTGTAGACCAATTGGATCCTGTAAAAAAAGCTGGGGGTTGCTGCTCTTTTTTGGCAATTTTCAAAGGACATCCATGGTTTGGAGCTTCATGTGTTTCTTGCAAATGCCACATCACTTCCTTCAGCGACAACGACAACAACAACGACGACAAAAACGCACCGTTTTAAACCCTCTGCCTTTAGTTTCTCCTGCAATTCTGTTATCTTCATTTGCGGAAACACTTCCACAGTACAAACCCTGCCACTGATCAATTCCACACTCAGTTCGTTCATAGCCATGATTGCCATGGCTTCCCAAACGTCGCAGATCTTTCAACTTGAGACTCACGAGTCGCTGCAGACATGCACCCTGCCAAGCCATGATCGGTGGGTCTACAGGCAAAACACTCAATCAAGTGCCATGTTTGTCTAAAATCAACAGTCCTAGGTGTTGGTTTAAGCTTCATTGTATATTTCACAGCATTTCACGAGAATCCTCATGTATTGGGCATCCCTTTCTCAGGTATCTATACAATCCATTATCTCCAAAATGAACATATTTCTCACCCCGGAAAAGCACGTGAAAAAAAGGGAACTTTCCCACGTTTGACCACTGGACGCTCCAGGGTCGGGTCCCTCCCAATCCACGCGGCGGTCCCGAGACACCCCCAAGAGCTCGTACGGGCACTCCATGGCGAAGGATTCCAACACTGGGGAAGCTGAGGGAACTGGGTGGCTGATGGGCTGCGCCTCAAGCTGTCCACAAAGGAACGGAACGCTGCAAAAATTCTGTGCTTTGGGGAGAAGAAACGTGATGATTTTGGGAAGGAACAGAACAGGCACTTTGTGATATAGGCTAAGAATGGCTAAGAGGTGTTCTTGAGATGTGATTTCGGGTCATGATGTGGGCCTTTCTTCCCGATGAATTTGTAGGCCGACAAGATTGTCTTTGCTTGTGACCACGTGGATCTTTTGACGTTGTGCTCTGAATGATTTAAGGTATTGTCTCTTTCAGGTGTGTTCAATCTTGAGCAGAAATGCTTGGCACAAGCGGCACACAGTCACCAACATCGGGGGCAACCTGCGCTTCTAGATCCTTGTGCACCTTGATAAACCCCAAAAATTCTTGGCACGGTCGAGGAGTTCCGACCACAAACATGGTCTGGTTGATGGTTTCAAGTACCCTCTGGTAAACTAACATAGCTATGGAAAATCACCATTTTTAATGGGAAAATCCACTATAAATGGCCATTTTCAATAGCTATGTTAGTTTACCAGAGGGTATGTTTTAGCTTTATGATGATCCCGACAGACGAGCATATTGTTTTTAGGGGGTAGGTCAACCACCAGCTGGGAAGCTAAAGCGCAATCTGGCACCTCCTTTCGTGAAGACCTGAAAAATCATGGAATGCCAACGAGTGACATCTTCCCGATACCTGTCAGACGGACATGGTCCAACTTGGGGCGGAGAGGTTTTTTTTAGGCTCACCCCAGTTGGGGGACAGTATCTACTGAATCTACTACAAGGAAACTGGTGGTTATTACCCACCAACCCACCGGCTTCGTATCAATGGGATACTCCCAGTTGGCCTGGTTACATGGCTACCAATCAAGAAGATTTTCCAGTCAATCCTTCCAAAACCTGCATGTTATAACCGTATGTATTGTGTGTACAATGTTTATTCCAAGTGTCCCAAACGACAAAAATCCTATCCATGCTGCACTGGCTCCAGGGCCCCTCGGGATTCCTTCAGTGCTTTTTCCTGGGAGATCATCCCCATGTTTGGTGGTGACGGCCCAGGCTACACAGTTTCTCATGTTCCCTATTAAGATTGCCAGAACTGCCACAGACTGAGCCATAAATCCAGCATGTTCGAGACAAAATCAGAAATATCACAGAATTGTTGATGATCTTCTCCATTTGTCTTCCTATGGTCCAACCCCCCTTGTTGGTTGTTTTCCCTATGAAAATATGGCACCTTTCCCAGGTATCCAGCAAGCGCTCCCAGGAGCCACGGAGACCATCGGGGCCTCCGAAAAAAAAAATGCTGGCTTTGAAGCATCGGAAATGGAGGTTTTAGATGGCTTAATCCTCCGGAAATGGGGATAATTATCTATATATCTATCTGGTTGGTGGGTTCAACCCATCTTGAAAAATATTAGTCAAATGGGATTATTCTTCCCAATATATGGAGAAATAAGAAATGTTCCAAACCAGCAACCAGCTATATATATAGTCTATTTATATATATATATATATACACATGTGTGTAGTGTGAATAAAGTATCCTCCTGAAAATTGGTATGATATTTATGTATAGAGATAGAAATATGGATTTTATGTAGTGTTAATAGAATATTAATCTGAAATGAGGATAGCGATGTATCTATTGGGATAAGCAACCGTCATTTGGATATGAGTGATATAACCAGTGATAATGGGGTGATAACAGGGATGACTAGAAAGAATAGAACAAGATTGGGATATCAAATGCCCCCCCAGTCATGGGGCCCTCTGATCCGGCAAACGTTCCACCAGAATTTCGATTCGCGGTTATCTAATATCAGGAGGATGGGATTTATATATGGATTTATGGGGTATAATTTTATGGTATATCATGGTATATCATATACCAAAGATGTCATTGGTCACCAATGCAATGGTTTTCAAAATTGATAATAGCATTGATAGCAATTGATCATATGATAAGAGCTATGAATAACGATGTGGGTCATGTGTTTCAACGAAAACTGAAATTGGCATTGATCCATATTGATCCATTGTCTTTGGAAGTTATCTTTCTTGGGAATCTACATATAGGCTATATTTATGGAATCTGATTACCAAAAATATTATATAGCTATCTTTGGAATCAAAGAAAATGTATCTGTTATCCACAACACGTTTGTCATCTCAGGAGTGATCGCCGGATTATCCAAGAACTTAAGACACCAAGATCCAGCAAATCAAGCTGGCAATGGCAAATTCCCCCATAGAACATATCCATATTGATAGATTTAAAAGAAAATAAAACTGGCAGATGTGCCATTTCCTGGCTGGAGGACCAGAATTTTACGATACTTAAATCAAATATAATCAAATACTATGGGCTCTATATCATGCCCATCATCTCCCAATTCTCGGGACAGTCCAGCCCGATTTCGGCTGCCCAGCCCGTCACCCCCCAGGAATTCCCCCAGCGCACCCCAGGTCTCTTTGCTCGCTAAAGCGGTGCTGCATAAGAGTTCCAGGGCTGTAAGGCCTGGACATCTCCACGCCGGCCCATGGTTGTGGGGAAAAATGGACAGGAAACCATGGTGTTTTGCACCTCGAAATGGTGGGGGGTCCTGTAACTTGTCCTTGTTTCAGCACTTCTCGAAAATCTAGAACCCCCATTCTGGGCTGATTTGGAACCCATTTTTGGGTTGGTGAATCTCTGATTTGTTGGGTGGGTCGCCTCCTACCTGGCAACCCACAGCAACGGCCCACCCGGCCCCACCTAGACCAACGATGTCCAATTTGGTCTTGTACTGGGAACAAAAATCTGGACTTGCTGCCGTCTCCTGAGGCCGCAAGAAGATGGATCTGAAGCTCATCAATGCAGGGTTGTCCGTCACCTGTGCCCACTTCCTGGTTGGTGTTGCTGCTTCCTTCAATCATGATATTCCAACTATCGGATGATGTGGCAGTGAACATCAAGCCGTTTGATGTGTCAGTGAACGCAGATACGATGGATAGTCGCATCCACGCACACAGGGTGGACGTTGGATCCCTCCTCTGGGCCGCAGAAGCTCATAACCTCAAGTCGTGGGGACAATGGAGAGCCTCCAATTGTTTCATCATCCGTCATTTTGCCTTGCCAAGTACTCCAGGAAAAGAAGTCGCTTCTATCTCCGCCCTTCTATCAACTTGCCTGGGCAAAATGTGTGTGTGTGTGACTTTCTTGTCTCAAGATATTCTCCCGAGATAGCTAATTGGTGGTTTCAACCCCTCTGAAAAATATGAAAGTCAGATTGGATCATCATCCCAACTATTGGGGAAAATAACAGCCATGTTCCAAACCACCAACCAGATAATATCATGAACATTCCTTATAGGATTCTGTCAAGTCTCCATTGATCTCATCTGGGTTTTCCCGGCAAAGGATGAGGGCGCCCAGTATCGACAGTCCCCCGCCACGTCGGTGTTGTGCCATTTCTGAGGCCTGATGTCTCAGGCAGTCGTGGCATGGTCCGTTTGTATTGACCCACCAAGTCACCAAACCAAGGTTTACTTAGGTACCATGTTTCAACCCAACATGGATTTGGAAGGTCCCTGAACCCCTGGATAGCTAAGCGATCAGAAACCCCTGTGGACTGCCTCCTCCCCTCTCTTGGTCCCAGCTCCAACAGCTTTGATTGGTGATATTTACAGTACGTGCCAATATTTAAAGCTGTTGAAAGTCACAAAAAAATACAAAAAAAATATATGGTCAAACAATGTCAAACAAATATTCCGTATTTTTTGAAAATAAGTGCCAAGCAACGAATATTTTGGACGTTCTTTCTAGTTTTGCTTGATTTATTCGATGAGCATCATCTTTATTGAGGTCGGCCATTAGGTCGCTATTAGAGATACTCAACCTAAACATCATATAGTAAATATAGTTGCCGTTATTTTTTACATTTTTTCTTCTCATACCTCCAATCTAGTGATTGAAGTTCTAAGAAGTGGTTCATCAAAGCAGAAATGTTAGAAGTCCATCTCAACACCCCGGTTATGGATAGTCCTTAGGGGGTCGGCCCCGTGCTCATCCCAGGCACCAGGATTGGGCTTCCACCGCAAGGCCGAAATCGATGAGCCAGAAAGAGACCTAAAGAGCTGCTAGTGATGGATGTTCATCCCACCAAAAAATGGGTAAGGTATTGAGTATTGACTCATACCATCCCCCATACCCCTACATATATTTGGCAATGGAAAAAAAAATGCACCAAGAAAATGCCCGAATCCTTCTATCCACTTGCTCTGCGTCCGGAATCGGGCCATGATTGGAAGAATACCGCCACTTCTCTCCACTGGATTTGAGTTGGATGGGTGCACCGCAATTCAGTTTGTGGCCGACTCCCAAAATCCCATGGGCAGCAAATGCCAAGGCACTCGATTTGAGATCTCCTGGCATCGGACAAGTTGCCGCAACAACTTGCTGCAAAGAATCAGCCCAGTGATTGGAGGATGTTGGAGACAACTCGATCTGATCATATGCCTGGTATTGCCTGGTCTACGACGAGTCCAGATGTTCTTTGTTCAATGATTTGGAACAATATCCACATACACCCCACCAACAGCAGATCCTTTTCAGTATATTTGATCACTTTCACACACCAAAAACGTCCAAAAACCAGATAGGACCCCATCCCAAAAGCAGGTGACAACATACGCAGATGATCGCCTCGTCTTCTACGCTACTGCCCTCTGCCACGCTGATGAGGATGTTGTGCTGGGCGGAACGATCCAGCTAGGATGGGAATCGGCGCAAATCTGATGCCAAACAAGGCATTTAGATTTTAGATGAAGCGAAAATTCCAAGCAGTCACTCTAGCTCTCGACCGTATGATCCTTTTACCATCTGGTTATGACATTCACAGTTTGCCATGGAAAGATCCACCCATTTTAAGTTCGGTAAACCATCTATTTCGATTAGGGCCATCGAAAACCCATGGGATCCCCGGGATCCCCTGCCGAGTTCACGTCCCGGTGCCACACGTGACACGAGATCCGGCACAAGGTGGGACCCAGCTGCCGCAGCAAGGCAATGGCAAGTGCCTCAGCTGGACTTATGGCTGTTGGTCCCAATCCTTACAAATGCACAGAAGAAACAGATAAAGTGGCAAGGTGATGGGGAAAAATCAGCTACAAATGTCATAAAATCACTTAAATCCCAATTACTGTTTTTTTAATCCCCATTTGTGGCATAGCTCAAAGCCCCATTTACGATTGAGCTCAACTGAGTTGATCCCAATTGCTGGTACTTCACCCTCCATTTCCAACTGATGAGATCCAGAAGGGTCCCCTCTCCACCTATCAGTCCCCTCCTGGTGTTTGGCCAAGGTGCGCAGCCACGGCGCACCGAGCTGGGTCCATCCTCCAGGCGGATGAAAAAATGCACTCATTTCAGGGGAAAATGTGTGTTCCGAAAAAAGGGGTAAAAAGCAACTTGGTCACTTTTTGTGCCATCAAGGCAGTCATTTCTGGGGGAGATAAAAAAAATTGAGCTATGCCAAAATGGACATGGTGCGCCATAGTGCGCTCAAAAAATGGTAAACTCTGCAACAATTACAGCCTTTGGAACTGTTTCATGCACTGGGTTGGTTTACTGGGGCGGTTTAAGGTCCAGTAATTTTTGCTAGAAAACCTACATTCCTACATCTTTCCTCCAAATGTCGGTTGGTTCAGGCGCATTCCAATCCCCCAAGCAGCCTGCTGCTGCTTGTTGCCCCGTTTTCGGAGCCAGGAGTCCAATGACTCACCGGACATGCGGGCCATGGCCTTGGAAAGCCATTGCTTGTGGGTCAACAGCCCGGGAAGGGGGCCCCCTGGTGAACACCAACATATCGCTGGTAAATGGTGGGTTCATCCCCCCAAGGTATAGTATAGTAACTGTACGGCCAAACACCTCGTCTTGCCTGCACCTGTTGGCCCGCCTTCTTCGTATGAGCTGAAAAAGTGGTAAAAATTTGATATTTTAGCATTATGGTTGACTTGATGTTCTAGATCAGAACGCACAGCAGAGGGACCTGTGCGGGTTCGTTCCACATCATCATCATCATCATCATCATCATCATCATCATCAATGAAGATCTTCAACGAATATAGAAGTTTAACCCCGGTGGGAGAATTAAACCCTTATTGAAGATCTTCAATGAATGTAGAAATATGTAGAAGTTTAACGGGGGTGAAAGAACTAAACCCGCCCTTATTGAAGATCTTCAATGAATGTAGAAGTTTAACGGGGGTGGGAGAATTAAACCCTTATTGAAGGCCTTCAATGAATGTAGAAGTTTTACCGGGGGTGGGGGAATTAAAACCTTATTGAAGATCTTCAATGAATGTAGAGGTTTAACGCGGGTGGGAGAATTGAACCCTTATTGAAGATCTTCAATGAATCTAGAGGTTTAACGCGGGTGGGAGAATTGAACCCTTATTGAAGATCTTCAATGAATGTAGAAGTTTAGCGCGGGTGGGAGAATTAAACTCTTATTGAAGATCTTCAGTGAATGTGAAATGAATGTAAAGTTTAACTGGGGTGGGACTTTTATATTCCCTAATACCTTTGTTGATCTTCCCAAGACAAGAAGGGTGTGGGCGAAACGGAGTGTTTGTGCGTAACTGTATAGTAACTGTATAGTATATAACTGTATAGTAGGTTTGGATGAATCCGCAAATATGACCAGCCAAGATACCTGTCACCATTGGAAAGGACGTGTTTGAGTAGAATGATGGGTAAGAAAGGTCAAAATGAACCACAACAGGGCACCAGCGGACCTGCTGGTGACTGGATCAGTGGCGACGATGATGTATGCTGATTCGCATCCTACAGGTTGCTTTGGCCTTGATATTTTGCAACCCCATCCTACTCGTAGATGACACTCTAGCAAGAAGAGGTTACAGGGTATTTCTAGCCCCATTACAAATGTTCAACCCACGTCCACCTGAGTTCTTCCACACATGTCCATACCAAGGCCCCAACGAAACTCCAACACCACTTCCCACCCTTCCAGGACACCACACCAAGCAGATTCGCCAGCCCTCGCGACAGGAGTCCACCTGCGGCTCTGGAAATTCCCTCTTTTTGCAGCTGATTTTGGATCAAAAACCACACAGCCCATCGGTGTGTCCAAAAAGATGAAGGGGAGGGGAAGCGAGCGCTCAAGCCTTGACTTGAGTTTCCTCTGTGGAAACAAAGCAGTTTTAGGGGCGCATTGCATACTTCCTCTTTTCCATCCAGCTGCCTGTAACTTTTCACAAATCGATTTGTGGCCATTTCAAAAAGGCCACGAAGTCTTGCGCATTTCAACCAACCATAGAGGAAGAAGAAGTGCCTCCACTTTGCTCAAGGATTGGAAGACAATCACAAATTCTTAGTTTCTGAATTTCTTGATTAGCTGGCTGTCAGTTTATTGCAGAATGTCTGTTTATCTGTTCACCAATCAAAGCGGATGATTTTCCACCAGGTGTCCGCACTCACATCAGCAGCTTCATCAAATGGGGAACTGCAGAACAGGTGCACCGGACTCTTCTGGGGAAAATTGAGTGGTCTGCCCTTTTTTGAAACTGGCTCAAGCGGCGTCACTTGAAGCACGCTCCCGCTTGAGGCCCGGCACAAAAAGGGGAGACAGCCAAGCCTTGCATAGAGGAAGAACACATTCAAAGGAAGGTCTACTTAGAGTCTACTTGAATAAAATGAATCCTGAAACCATCTGAAACCCAAGTTCAGGCTCGGATCGCCCTCAATCGGAAATGAACTACTGTAGTTCCACCTACAGTATCTATCTATCTAATTGTATCTAGTGATGCCTCTCGTAGTACATTATATAATCTATATAGAGGATTATAGAGGAAACAACCATCATCATCAAGGTTCTTCCTGCAAGACCTCGGAAAAGGCTTCGTTCAAAAATAGTCGCTGCAGGTTCGAAATCTGACAAGTGATGACTCCAGGATCTGCAGCCAGAGGTTTGCTGCAAGTTGGCTTTGCAAGTGCATCCCATGCACACCCTAAAAACATCCTAAAACCATGGCTGGTCTCCGATCCTTAGTGATAAAAATCATAAAAGATATAAAAGTCATGAGGCCCATACTCACTATTGTGTACATCTTCTTGATAAAGGTTTCTCCTGCGCAAGTTTGTCTTCAGGGACTTTCCAAGATCCTTGTAAAGCTGCTTGGAATCTAGCTCATCATAGGACCATTCAGGGCGCAGAGACCCCAATCAGTCAGTGACGAACATTTCTTTACAGATCTGAAGTGTTGAGAAACTGCAGCTAAAAGCTGGTCATGGTGCACTCCCATCCTGGCACAAGCCCAAACAACTACAGGCACAGCAAGACGGAAGTCTGTCTCGGTCATCTTCGGAAAGAGACCGCAGAACCGTTCCACAGCTGCCAGCACAAAATTGCCTTGTGATAAGATAGATTCCACCTCTGCGACGCTGTCACTAAGGAGCACCAGTGCGAACAAGCTGTTTGCAACCTCCTGTGCTTTCATGTCCTTGGCGATCACGCGGACTTGGGCCACAAATGCAGGGACACCTTTCAATATATCAGGCGCAGCTTCCTTCAACGTTGCTGCTGCCCACAAGCTGTTCGACACGCACTGTGCATTCATGTCCTTTGCAACCGCGGGAACCTGGGCCACAAGTGTAGGGACACCATTCAATACATCAGGCACATCTTCCTTCAAGGTTGCTGTTGCCCACAAGCTGTTTGAAACCTCCTGTGCTTTCATGTCTTTGGCGATTCTGGGGACTTGGGCCACAAGTGCAGGGACACCTTTCAATACGTCAGGCGCAGCTTCCTTCAAGGTTGCTGCTGCCCAACGCTCAAATACGCTCAAAGTCGTCCTCTTAGTAATTAGGCTGATGGGGCCACAGCAAGTGCTACTAGTATCTTCAGCGCTGCATCTTCAACGTTGTGATTGCCCACAAGCTGTTCGTCAGGTCCTGCGGTTTCATTATCTTGGCGACTACTTGAACCCGGGTTAAAAGCGCGGGTACCATCTCCAGTACATCAAGGCCAGCTTCGCTAAACGTTGCTGCTGCCCACAAGCTGTTCGAAACGTTCTGTGAATTCATGGTTGGTGTGATCCTAGGGACCTGGGCCGAAAGCAAAGGCACCAGCTTTCTCACATCAGGCACAAAGTCCCTTAAAGTTGCTCCTGCCCACAAGCTGTTTGACAAATTTTGGGCATTCATCTTCTCTACTATCGTAGGTACCTGGGCCACAAGTGCAGGCACTATGTCAAATACCTCAGGAGCAGATTCTTTCAATGTTGCTGCAGCCCATAGACTATTTGACACGCTTTGAGCGTTCATCTGCTTCACAACTGCAGGGGTCTGGGCAACAAGTACAGGCACCACATTGAGTACATCAGGGGCGACTTCCTTCAAGCTTGCTGCAGCCCACAAACTATTTGACATGCCCTGGGCATTTATCTTCTTTGCAATTACTGAGACCTGTGCCACAAGCGCAGGGACAATTTGTAGTACATCAGGCGCGGCTTCCTCCAACGTTGCTGCTGACCACAAGGTGTTTGAGACGTTCTGGGCGTTCATGTTTCTTGCAATCACATGGACTTGGGCAACAAGTGCAGGTACAAGCTGTAGCACCTCAGGCGCTTCTTCCTTCAACGTTGCTGCTGCCCACAAGCTGTTCGAAACATTCTGGGCATTCATGTTTCTAGCAATCACAGGGACCTGGGCCACAAGTGCAGGCACAGTCAGCAGGACGTCTGGTGCAGCTTCCTTCAAGGTCGCTCCTGCCCACAAGCTGTTTGACACATTTTGGGCACTCATGTCCATCGCAACCAAGGGGAGTTGGGCCGCAAGTGCTGGCACCGCTTTCAGCACATGAGGAGCGGCTTCCTTTAGGGTTGCTGCTGCCCACAAATTATTTGACACATC
>Ga0126342_10017833_pt1 | contig 12235 bp, 11 predicted proteins | sample Cyp1metagenome_FD_92528 | JGI IMG/M metagenome (GOLD analysis project Ga0126342, IMG submission 92528) | Coral microbial communities from Lord Howe Island, Old Settlement Bay, Australia - Cyphastrea 1 metagenome | ecosystem: Host-associated > Invertebrates > Cnidaria > Coral ... | reverse complement strand
GGGGGGGTACTAAAATGACTAGCAATCTCCTGAAGAATCAGGTAACGGGGCTGGCCGCCCTCCCCTTTACTTCGTAAAGTAAAACTCAAGGTAGCCCCTCTGGAGCTACCTTTCGTGATATATGTTTTTTGATCTCCAACAAATGTTCTTGAAGATTCTTCAAGGTGATGTTCAAAATCCCCCAGGACATGAATCCAGAATCCAGATATTTTTTTGCCTGGTGAACATCACTTTCAATAAAACATGTTGAAGAAATTGATGTTCAAAATCTCCAAGTCTACCAATTTTACCCAAATACTCAGGACATTTACCAACCCTTTTGGTGAAATCCAGAGCTGGATCCGTCCCTGTCGCTGAGTCAGCCGACAATAGGTCCTCCCTGCTTAGCTGGCCATCGCCGTCCGTATCGATCTGGCGATTGAACCAATGGGGATTTCATGGGATTTATGGCGGATTTATGATAGCTAAGTTGGTGCAAGTACCCTCTGGTTATGTCAAAATAGCTATTGGAAATGGTGATTTATAGTGGATTTTCCCATTGAACATGGTGATTTTCCATAGCTCTGTTAGTTTACCAGAGGGTAACTAGCTGAATTCTAGATGCTTCATGATAGATATACCTATAGTTGAAAGGGGGGGTTCCAACCGAACTTATAACTGTGGGGGCTCATCTTGCGTGGCTATTGATCCAAAGCGTGTAACCCTGGTGAAAGGGATAGGTACGTACTACTGTAATGTAATGTGATGTAATGCAATGCATGTATTGTATCGCATGTCCATGCGTATATGCATATGCATATATATATATGTATATATATATGTACATATATATATGTATATATATATATGTGGTATGTATATATATATATTATGTATAATATATCAAATACAACCTTAATGCAACCAAACATGTGTATATAAGACATTTATATAGATGGATATTCCATGTTTGCACATCCCTGCAAAGAGTCTCTAGGAGCATGCCCAATCAATAAGCATCATGCTTAGCTACCTGGATTGTTGCCGAATTCTTGCTTGTCACATTCCAGTATGGCTTGGTTTTGACGGGTAACGCACAATGTCAGGCCCAACAACACATGTTGGTCATAGGTTTTTCGCATCCACCCCCAACACCTAATTTGACACAGACCCAAGATTGAGCCAATTAAGACCGAACCATTCTGGGAAGAGTTATGACATTATCTGGAGGTTTCATGAGGTTTCCAATCCATCTGGGGTGCCCCCAAATCACTAATTTTCATGGGATTTTCCATTATAAACCATCCATTTTTGGGGTAGCCCCATTTATGGAACGATACCATCCTTTGCGGTTCATACTTCATCCGCCATCCACTGCCCTGCCTCTTCAAAGAGCTTGGACACATCTTTGGGACCTGCCGTTTGGCTGAACACCTGGTGAAGTCTGGTGGTTACTCTCATGTTATGGCTGACCTTAGATACCCTGCAAAATCATGGAAACACATTGATCCATAAAATGAAGGGCATTAAAGGCCAAGAAACATGCCGTTGACCCTGAGATGCCCTATAGACCATGAAATCATGCCTTACTCAAGTCTCATTTTATTGCAGTTTGTTTTATCCATTGATGGAAACTAATTGACCGACGGACCGATGTAGCTTCCAAACCAAGATTGCCCCAGTAGAAATTCCAGAAACCCTGACTGGAATCTATTCGTTTTTGAGTCACACTTTTGGGCGGATACCGGAGAACTAAGAGGAAGTATCACAAACACCCTGCCTGATTACACTGATGGTATTTCACCAAAGCAAGTCGCAAAGTACATGGTGGAACCTAGATACCTGTCAAAATAATAATCTATAGCTGGTCAGTATTTTACCATTAATATCAAAAGATTAAAGTACTAGTTCGTATCTTATCATAATCAAAATTGACCCAGAGTAGTGGTGAGAACCCCGACCCAGTCCCACCACTGGCTTGATCCCATTTAAGTCAAAGAATGATTTGCACATCCAACGCATCCCGTCTTCTTACATGGTAAATCTTTGATCACAAAGACACATGTCATCTTTTGCTGCTCATGTTCTCTGGTTCGTGGTTTCAACCCCTCTGAAAAACATGAAACTCAGTTGGGATTATTATTCCCAATATATGGAAACATATGGAAAAATAAAATTCATGTTCCAAACCACCAACCAGTTATGATATGTTCCATTTATAGCCCAAAAAAACATCAAACACAATTGACTCTCCAATATGTTCCATCCAGTCGGCTGAACAAAAACTAAAGGATTCAACATATCCATCCAGCAATAGTCTTTGGAGCTGATATTATCCACTATTGTTAGACAACATTTATGTATTCCAACATTCTTATATCATCCACTATGATTAGACAATATTCTTATATCATCAACTATTATTCCATAAGCAAAAAAAAGGTCAAACAACTTCAGTAAATCTTCACCGTTATTATATCCACTATTATTCAATCCATTATGTTATATTCTTCAATCATAGTGGATAATAGTGAATATTCAAATAATATTATCCACTATCATCTTCACCAATCCATTCAGTCAGTTGGGGATACATTCGGACCACATCCTGCCGCACCACTCCCTGCGGCACGGAAGAAAGGCGACTTTCCGACCAACTTCTTTGGCCTTGCCAGACCCAACAGGCTACGCCAGGCTGATGCTTTTAACCTACCAGGAATGGACCAATTTTGATTGGTAAATGTTGGTTAATGTTAGTTAATGTTAGTTAATGTTAGTTAATGCTGGTAAATGTTGGTGAGAGTTGGTAAATATCAGCAACTTTTGGGGTACATGTTGCTAAATGTTGGTACATGTTGCTAGATATTGACTTGCATGCATTGCTGGGACGGATCAGCAGCATCATCGACACATGTCCTGTTAGGAAAGTTTGGATCCTGTTGGCCGTTTATGGCGTGACCGTAGCCCCTGTCTTAACCAGTGGGAAGAGGACCATCGGCTGACTTGCCAACCGATAGATCTTGCTCATCCACTTAGGAATGTAAATAACTCATTATGGATGGATGGACGGATGGACATCCCTCAAACATGTTCAACCATCAAGATTTCGGGTATCTCATTTTCAGATCGTTAAACCCAAATGATTGCAGTTGATGTTTAACATTTCCGATGATGTTGCCATATACGCTGAGCCCCCGCACATGGGACGTACATGTTTCTCTGTTTCAGAGGCGGCCGCTGCCTGCGAGTCATGAATGAACCTCCGTGGCTATAGTCATAAGTACCGGTAAAGAAGGTGAGCAATGTTCAAAACCCACTGAGTCATTCATAGATCACAATCTATAATACTTGGGTAGTTTTGGGTACCCCTGAAATCATGAACAGGGGTTTTGAACACTGCACAAGTGGCTAGTGTAAGCTTTGTCTCAGTCTGATACTGTACGAGATCATTTGATGTCTTTAGTGGGATATCCAAATCACCTAGACCCTCCAAGTAGTGCCTTAAAACCTGGTGTTTTGCCCCATAATTCCGGTATATTGGTACTTTTCCAATTCTTGGGGGATAGTTGGAGGGTCTAGGTATGTATGATATTGTTGGATATTGTCAGAACCGCCAGAATATCACAACTAGCTGACGTGCCATGACCCTCCGCGACGCAATTTTTATTCCAACCACTTCTCGATCGCTTCGTTCACTTCTTGGGCTTTTTCCACCTGCCACAGGAATTGAAGCGAGAGTCCCACAAAACTTAAATGACACATCTTGACATCAAAAGAAAGCACCATCCAAACAGCCATGGTGACTTGGGGATCCTCCGTGACTTAAGAAACCGCCATATAGTAATCAACCAAAACAGGGTTATGAACATTGTATCCCATTAAATTCCCGTAAATCGCTATTAAATCCCATTATATAACCATCTGGGTAAATTACTATATTTCACTGACCTGAAATAAAGGCCGCTTGAGGATAATTCAGGATTTGTTTCCCTTATTCATCATGATTCCAGGGTTCGGTCGCAGTGAGGTCGTTATAATTTTCAATGGATTGATTTAAGGGAAAATCTACAGGAAACCATGGTTTTTACCATCAAATATAGGGCTTTCCTGTAAATTTTCCCATCATCCAATTCTATGAAATTTACCCAGAACCATTGAACCCCCTATGGAACATGGATTACATAATGACCATCCCCAAGGATAGCTTAATTTCCAAGGAACTTGACCATGGCACAGGCAACTGGGGTCCCACAAACATGATGATTCAGCCAACCAAAATTGGGATCTAGCCGCTATCAAATGTAGTGATTTAAGAACAGCAGTGGTTTAACCAAACATAAATACTGATTTAGAACAAAAGTTCGAACCTGGTTAGTAACCATCGGACCATAGTTCTGACACCAAAGAATGGTCTTACCACGGATGGGGGCATCTCCTAATCATGGCAAACATCTGGACCTGTGTAGCTGGGTTGTAGTTCCTTTTACATCTCAATGAGTTCCTCTAAGATTGAACACTCCTTCAGGATGGTGCTCCCCAGTTATAAGTTCGTTTATAAACCCCATTACCATCCATTGACTATAGTTATATCTACCATAAACCATAGAATTCAGCCACCTATAAGGCAACTGAACGCTATCGACTGGGGGCCCCATCCTGTTCGAAAGGCCTGGTTTCGTATTGGATCTATTCATTTCGATGACCAGGGTAACACGGGGCAGGCCTGCAGCCAATGACCCTTCATGCCTGTCGCTTCACGACTGGACTGAGGGTGTGGTGCTGTTAATGGGGGCTTCTGAAACCTATGCATTCCTGCAAAGACTTTACCTACAAAAAAACATCACGTCACAAGAACTGATTTGTTGACTCAAACAAATTCACAAACACATTGTGACAGTCAAAAGCGAATTTGTTACTATATAATAAAACATGGAAGCTCATAAAGCACACATGGGAATCTGCTCGCAATGAGTATGGGTAGCAATTGGGTACGCAAAGAAAAGGGTTGGTAAACAGCTCAAACCAAACCAAACCTATGGTTCCTAGTATGGCGCTGCAGATTGGGTGCTGAACAGAGCCTATTCGACCATATATTCCAATAATGTCATATAGTCTAGTAGAACCATCCTGTATATTTACAGAAACTGTATTCAAACTATAGGCTCTAGGGTGCTATATACACTTGGGGTGGGTCAAGATTTGGGATTAAACAAATTGTTTGGTTCATATTAATATCATATTAAATTAAATTATATAAATTAATATAAATTATATACGTATATATATATAATCATAATATAATCCTAAAGATAACGAGAACTTGTCGTCTGCTACATTCTCAAAAAAATGACCCGTTCCAAGCAGCCAGCGCTCAGCGACCTGCGTTCACGGGAATCACATGGCAGTCTGAACGCTTCTTCCTGGTCGACAGAGCCGAATCTTGCAGAAGGCCCCCCCCCAACCTTTGGCGAACTGGTTGGTTTACTACGCCGAGTCATGGAGTCATGGAGTCATGGAGGGTATGTTCGAACTGGTGAAAAGTCGGTGAACATAAAGCAACGACTGTACGACTTATACCCTTCTTGGGCGAGAACGGGATTTGGAAAAGATAAACATTAAATCTGGAAACTTGATAAAACAGGGGTTTCAACTTTGGGCAGAACCAAATAATTAACCCTTTCACCTGCCCAAACAGGCAGGCAATGCTTCATCCCACCAGCTCACCTTTTCAAACGGACCGGACCGGCTCGCGGGCAGAAAAACATACGAGTAACACTGAACTCACAGATGCAGATAAATGCTATCCAAAAACAGGCTTTGCAAGTTGCCTGGCAAGGTCACTCGTTCAAGGCTGTGCTTGAAACCCGAACCAAGAGTAAGGTTTCGCAAGCTGCTGGGCAAGGTCACTCGTTCAAGGCTCTGGTTAAACATACCGCCAAAAGTCAGGCATTGCAAGTTGCCTGGCAAGGTCACTTGTTCAAGGCTCTGGTTGAACTCATAATCTAAAGTCAGGCTTTGCAAGTTTCCTGGCAAGGTCACTCGTTCAAGGCTCTGGTTGAACCCATCACCAAAAGTCAGGCTTTGCAAGTTGCCCGGCAAGGTCACTCGTTCAAGGCGTTGGTTGAATCTGAAACCAAAAGTCAGGTTCCGCAAGTTGCTGGGCAAGATCACTCGTTCAAGGCTCTGGTTGAACATACTGCCAAAAGTCAGGCTTTGCAAGTTGCCCGGCAAGGTCACTCGGTCAAGGCTCTGGTTGAACTCAAACCCTAAAGTCAGGATTTGCAAGTTTCCTGGCAAGGTCACTCGTTCAAGGCTCTGGTTAAACTTATAGCCCAAAGTCAGGCATTGCAAGTTGCCCGGCAAGGTCACTCGGTCAAGGTTCTGGTTGAACTCATCACCAAAAGTCAGGCTTCGCAAGTTGCCCGGCAAGGTCACTCGTTCAAGGCTTTCGTTGAATCCAGTACCAAACCTCAGGCTTTGCAAGTTGCTGGGCAAGGACACTTGCTCAAGGCTCTGGCTGAACTTAAAACCCAACGCCATTTCCAAGCTGCTATCACCAAAAGTCAGGCTATGCAGGTTGCTGGGCAAGGTCACTCGTTCAAGGCTGTGGTTGCAGCAATAACCAAAAGTCAGGCTTTGCAAGTTGCCTGGCAAGGTCACTTGTTCAAGGCTGTGGTTGAAGCAATAACCAAAAGTCAGGCTCTGCAAGTTGCCTGGCAAGGTCACTCGTTCAAAGCTCTGGTTAAACATACCGCCAAAAGTCAGGCTTTGCAAGTTGCCTGGCAAGATCACTCGTTCGAGGCTCTGGTTGAACCCATCACCAAAAGTCAGACTTTGCAAGTTTCCCGGAAAGGTCACTTGTTCAAGGCTTTGGTTGAATCTGAAACCAAAAGTCAGGCTTTGCAAGTTGCCTGGCAAGGTCACTCCTTCAACGCTTTTGTTGAAGTCCCGACCAAAAGTCAGGCTTTGCAAGTTGCCTGGCAAGGTCACTCGGTCAAGGCTCTGGTTGAACCCATGAACAAAAGTCAGGCTTTGCAAGTTGCCCGGCAGGGTCACATGTTCAAGGCTTTGGTTGAATCTGAAACCAAAAGTCAGGCTTTGCAAGATGCCTGGCAAGGTCACTCCTTCAACGCTTGTTGAAGTCCCGACCAAAAGTCAGGCTTTGCAAGTTGCCTGGCAAGGTCACTCGGTCAAGGCTCTGGTTGAACTCATCACCAAAAGTCAGACTTTGCAAGTTGCCCGGCAAAGTCACTCGTTCAAGGCTTTGGTGGAACGCCTCACCAAAAGTCAATTTTTCCAGGCTTTTGGGGAGGGGATCTAAATGCTGGACATAGGTGCGACCTCTTATCATTCTTATCTCTGATATCCCGTCCAATGCAAACTCTTCGTCGAAGACTTGGAATCCTTGGAGGTAACACCACGCAGCATATAAGTCTGTTGGAACATAAGTACATGACAATCTCTCAGTCTTCCCTAAAATGCCCTGCTCCTGTAATGATTTTGCAAGTATCAACGGTGTAGTGAGATGGTAGATCGCCAGCTTTGCACCCTTCTTCGCCGGAAGTCGCTCCGAAACCATTTTGCGCACGTCCCGGCCCAAAGTCGAAGGACTCAGGCGCAGAATGAATCCTTCACCATTGAGGCAGAGCACATGGAGATCAATGAGAGCGTCAAGAAGCTCAGAACTACGGCCGGACTCCACGTAGCCATCAGCCATGGCAAATCTCAGATACCCCTGGCAAAACACAATCTATGTTCATTTGCATATTTTTTAGCAGTGGATTATATATGACTGGGTTTTGCTAAGGTAATTAACCAAACAGATTATATATATCATTAGCAGTAGATTAACCCAATTGGTGCTTTTGATCCTATTTATGCTAATGGTAATCAAGCCAATATCCTCTGCTATTGGCTTGGCATGTGTGGAAAAAAGCCCTCTGACACGTACAGGAATCGTGCGTCAGCAGCTGCGGCTGAATAAGTTAAGTTGGAGCACGGGGAACCGCATCGATTGAACCACCCCTTTTTTTAGGGCCAAGTTAGGTGCGAAAATCAAGTGATTACCCCCAACATTCCAATCTGGTTGGTGGTTTTAACATGTTTTAACCATCTTGAAAAATATGAGCCAGTTGGGATGATTATCCCATATATATCCATATATTATGGAAAAAAAACAATGTTTGAAACCACCAACATGCCAATGGTTTATCATCATACTTTCCCTGGACCGGAACCTGCGATGTTGATGAGTCTGAAAAGGGCACGACCCGGGTGCACAAGTGAAACCAAAAAGATTGAGAATGGTGGTGAAATCTCCCAAGATGTATCCCGCTATATTCATCTATATCCCCAAAAATAGGTGATACATCATGATATATCCATGATAAATCCCCTCTTTTTCTTCGTTTAAATCCACCATGAAAAGCCATAAAAAAAACCTAAACGGACACCTCCAACGTTCCTTTACGAATCACCGAGCATCAAATGTTCTGCCCAAGCCTTGCTGTGGATTCCGCCCAAGGCAACAGCTGCTATGAATTGGGTTATAACTGGCTTAGTAATAAGATGTAAATAGATGTAACAAGGTTTTATATATAACATATATTCATATATCATGCTATCTTATATCAGGTTATATCAACTGGCTTCCCAACGCTACTATAAGGGTTTATGTACTGTAACCTGGATAAACCCTTGTTATCGTAGCTGTAATCTCAGTCATATTGGTATAGTACGAACCGGTGCAGGGGTCCAATCCGGTCGGCAATGGGGCATCAACTGGCTCAACGCATCCAACCAGGCACCAAGATGGTCTGTATGGAGTTCTAAGTACTTCGCGTGGTGAAAAGCTGCTTTGAAATTGGACCCCAATATTTTTCATTTGGGGTCAGCATCCGAGGGTTGAAAATCCAGTCATCATTGAAAAATTGTGATTTCCCTATGAAAATTGGTGGTTTCCCTATGAAAAATGGTGATTTCCCTATGAAAGTTGGTGATTTCTCTATGAAAAATGGTGATTTCCCTATGAAACATATTGAAACCACTAACAACTTCTGGGATTTCCAGGATCAGCACACCGATCCTCACCAAGTGGCATGAAAGGCTTCCGTTTGGCATACCTTGGGTGGCCAAAGTCTTCACTGAAGACTCACATGGTTAACCTTGGTTACCCTCCGGTAAACCTACAAAAAACTATGGAAAATCACAATTTTTAATGGGTAAATCCACTATAAATGGGCCATTTTCAATAGCTATGTTTGTTTACCGGAGGGTACATCTTTTCCTTCTGCTTCGAAGTCAATCCACAGAAACCTATTTCATCCCAGATTTTTTTCGCATGTCTTCTCTCAATGCTCCGCTTCAAACCAAGGCGCATGAAAAGACAGGGACAGGATGGCACGGTCGGCAGGGTGGCACCTGGAAGAAGTTCCCACTATCCCCCTTGTAATATTACCTGGAACCTAGGTGGCGCCACTTTATAAGGATTACCCTTGTAAATTGACAATTTTCCCATTGTGCTCCTTTGAAAATGGTAATTCCGACATGCCGCTTTTATAAAATTACACACTTCTTGAAGTTATAAAATGCCTATTGTTCGGGCACTTTTTTCCAAAATAAAACCTTACAAATTGGCAAAAATCAAGGATTATGAAACAGACCATATTGTATTGGACATGTTATAACCGCCTGACCAGAATAATGGCATGTCCGGATGACTTTTTTGGGAATAGGCCGGAAAAGGCATTTTAATTATAACATGTATAGACCGATCACCAGACCATTTTATAAATGTTTTTGTGACCCAGGGCTAGGTTTTGTTCTTGTTACTTGGATTTGCCATTTTATTGCTTCCAAAATTGGGCTACAGTAGATTTTAGAATGACGATCGGTCTCTCAAAAATGCATGCATTTTATAAAGCCTCCCTTTTTTATGTCTCATGTTCAGAAGTGAAATCGTTATAAACTGCCCCTAAAAGCGGTACCCGGGTTCTGCTGGTTTATAAGGAATATCTAAAGGGGGATTTCCCACTCAAATCATCTGCCAAGGTCGGAAAGGGTTTTGACTTCCTCCGAAACAAAGAAAAAACCAAAGATCAAAAGGCCTTCGACTCTGACTTCGTCTATTTGGCTGCTATTTCAATGCAATATGACTCATCTTGACCACTTTTGGAACCAAATTCTTGAAGTTCTTTGCCACTTGTACTGGTCACCAGCCAAGGGTGAATCAAGGGTTGCACTAAGTCGTCTGTGGATTCCGGGAGTTGCTGGAAGTTGCTGTGCTTGGAACAGTCAATTTGATCGCCTCCGAATACTTAACATAGCCATGGAAGCCATGGCCCATTTTGATCCATTTTGTTCAATGTGTTACCCATTGAACATGCTGAATTTCCTTAGCAAACAAAACAACATTACCAGAGGGTGGGCTTCATGATCTTCATGGAATTGCGCGGACAGAACTTCGAAAAGCACCAGCCATTCCCAACACTGCCTGAAGACACTTTTGGCGCATCTCGAAATCCTTGGCCTTTCAGGTAGTGAAAGTATGGATAGGATGCCTTAGTCGGCCAATGTCGGCCAATGAGGGACGAAACAAATGTCCAGAGTTTTGGTGAAGATTTCTGGACCTTGAATCGAAGAAGTATGCTATGGGGCAAACAAATGCAAACAGCTACCTTTCCGCCTTTTCTGGGTTATTCAAATCTGAAAATGCCACGAAAATGCAGAAAAACACAGTTATTCTCTTGCCAAGAGCGAGTGGAGTGTCACGAGCCATAGCCAAAATATGTTTGTCCGCAAATCAAAATTGCTACTTGAATGAAACATGTGATCATTAATCGCGGGATTCAGGGTACCTGATTGATAAACCCAAATAAAAACGCGCATCTTGGGTACATCACATACACAATTACCCACAGTATAGGATTTGACCATTGTATTCCAGTATCCCATCAAATCTCTTTCCTGAATGCCTCCCCGGAACATGGGAATGGAAAATCATCTATTTATAGATGATTTCCCCATTCATACCGCATTTAGTTTGTGGATTTCCCAGCTAGCCATGTTTGATTACCGAATACCGAAGGGTATGATAGCTGGGAAAATCACCATTTGTGATAGGTAAATCATCATGTTTATCATCTATAAATGGGCCATTTCCCATGGCAAAATCTTATACAAATAACCATATAGGTATTGGCAATCAACGATTTGTAGGTCATTTTCCGACCAGGAAATCCATTGATTTCCATAGCTAGCCATGTGGAAATACCCAAAGGTGAATCCCATGTTAATTCCATTAGATATCCATTCTTCCCATGCTATTCCCATGCTATTCCCATGAAATTCCCATTGAATCCTATGAAATCTCTATTTAAATAGTGCTTAAAAATCCAACGTTGGGCCAGCCGGCACAGCATCCACCGGTCCAAGATGTCCAAGCTGCATCCGCCGTGATGCTTCGGCTGCCATGCCCCGCCAGCCAGATGAAGCCGCGGATCGCGCCGTCCGCCACCCAGCGGCCCCAGTCGCGAAGCGTCGGTCCAAGGCGAGCCTCGCGTCGGTCACGGCTTCGGAGATTCTGGGAGTTCACCATCGAACAACAGAGGGATTCAATGGGAAACATACGGTGGTTTCACCATGTTTCACCATTCAGAAATTGGGGGTTTTCGCTAGGAAACATGCACGGTGGTTTCACCATCAAACAAACAGTGGTGAAACATCTGGTTCCATGGGATTCACTATAGGGTGCAATCAAGGGCCGAGGCCCTTGCCCCACAAAAAGAAGTACTTGCTACATGAGCCTCCAAAATGAAGAGATCCCAAATCCAAGGTTTCCAATGGGGTCTCCAAAATCTAAAATTAGGAGAAGGGATTGAATGAATTCTGAATTACAATCCCCACTATAGCCTCTGGTAATTGAACATAGCTATCAAAATTAAACCAGGCAATGTTCCACGAATTACCTGAGGGCGCTTTCAGGGTCTAACGGGTTGGCGAATGGGACAGGACAATGCCAAGAATACCGAAAAGTGGCAACATGTGGCAACCAATCCTCTCCAATACTATATATATATGTCTATCATACATGTAATTCATTATGTAATCATATATGACGGTATGTCAAAATGTCTGTTCCCGGTTTTGTTGATAAATCGCAATTCCATGCGCGCCGCCTCATGTTTGCCTTTAAAAAACATGACCTACCTTGATGACGTGAAAACGTGGAAATTCTTCGTTACCTTTGGAAATCTTT
>Ga0126342_10017832_pt1 | contig 12237 bp, 8 predicted proteins | sample Cyp1metagenome_FD_92528 | JGI IMG/M metagenome (GOLD analysis project Ga0126342, IMG submission 92528) | Coral microbial communities from Lord Howe Island, Old Settlement Bay, Australia - Cyphastrea 1 metagenome | ecosystem: Host-associated > Invertebrates > Cnidaria > Coral ... | reverse complement strand
TACTTACATCTAGGCTAAACATTTTTTCAATGTTTTTAGGCTGGGAGGGAGTAGGTTTAATATCTTTCCTACTTATTGGATGGTATTCTTCACGTTTTTGAGCTGGAGAGGGTTCAAAAAAGGCAGTTCTCTTCAATCGAGTAACTGATTTTTTTTTTCTTTTCTTAGTAGTTTTAGAAATGGGCACTCCTCTTTGAACCTTTTCCTTAGATTCTTCTAATTTTATACCCTATATAAACTTTTTTCCCACTTTCCTCCTCCCGCTTACCTTCCTTCTAAGAGCATTAGGTAAATCAGCCCAATTTATATTCCACCCTTGGCTTACCTCCGCCATAGAGGGTCCTACTCCAGTAAGCTCATTACTTCACAGAAGAACGATGGTTGTTGCTGGAGTCTACCTTTTTTTATCCTTTCACCCCTTTCTTTTTAGAGGAAGAAGTTGGAAAATAACCCTTCTTTTCTTTTGAATTCTCTCCAGGGTAACCTTACTAAGAAGATCTTTGTGAGCATTTTCTCAAGAAGATGTGAAAAAAATTGTAGCCCTCTCAACTACTAGGCAGTTAAGATTAATGATAATATTAGTTTGTTTGAATTTGCCCGAACTAGCTTACCTTCACATAGTGCTTCATGGCTTTTTTAAGGCTCTTATCTTTATAGGAAGGGGAGTGTGCATCCACTCTGGAAGAAATTCTCAAGACTTTCGTAACACTAACCTTTCCTTAAGTCAAAAAAGGCTTACTCTTTGTTTTTTTTTGGGCAATTTAGGTTTGATAGGATTTCCCTTTTTGGGGGCTTTTTTCAGGAAACATTCTCTTTTAGAGGAAATAAGGGGGTCTCTATCACTCAGATCTTTTATTTTAATAATATGCCTTTTTTTATCTTTTTCTCTTACAGTTGGCTACAGAACAAAACTTCTTGCTTCAACAAAAGCAACCATAAACCTTCCCATAAAAGCCGGAGGAGAAGGAATCTTAGCTATATTTCCCCTATTTCTTTTAACATTGTTTTCTTTAAGAGGGGGTCTTTTAAGAAGTATAGAAGATTTTCTTGTTTCTTCTAAACTTTTAAGAAGAGAAACATTAAGAAAATGAAATTTTTTCTTTTCAATTGTCTTGGGGAGGGTAGGGTTTTTTCTTTTCAAGTTAAATAGTTTCCAATTAACTTTCTCTTTTTCTAGTTTTAGGGTCCTTTATCTTTTCTTTTTAAATAAATTTACTAAATTTCTTAGAGACGGGTTGGGAGAAAAAATACTGCTTCTCCTTGCCTTGAAAAAAAGCAGTTTAGTAAAATGAGAGTTAATTTCTTTTTTAAACTCTTTTCGAGAAAGCTTTAAAATTTTTTCAAATATTTTTTCTTCTTTCTTTTCCTTCCTCTTTTTAGTAATTTTTTTAGCAAGCTTTTAAGAAAAAGGTTTCTCTACCTTTAAGGATTTTTTTAAATAAAAAATAAATCAAATAAGTATATATAAATAAATATGGCCCCCTTGTCTTTTGAAGAGGGGGTCTTTTAAGAAGTATAGAAGATTTTCTTGTTTCTTCTCAAGTTAAATAGTTTTACCCACCTCCTACTCAATAAGTATTCTATTTAAGAACCCCCCCCCCCCTCAAGAAGATCTTTGCCTAGAAAGGGCAAGGTAATTTAAATTTTATACTAAGGAAGGTCAAATTTTTTCTTCTCTTAGGAAGAAAATCTCCTTCTTGTAAGAAAGGTATTATTATTAAAATAAAATTTGAGCTATCTAAAACCTTTAAATTTGCAATTTAATGTTCTAAATAAACTAAAGAAGCGAAAATAAAAATTCTCTACAACCACAATATAGTATTTTTTCTAAACTATATTTTCTTTTCCAAGCATTGTGTTATTTAACATACACCGACGAATGATGTTCATTTTCTTCAAAATACACCTTAATTAAATAAGTAAAAACGAAAGTTTGAAGACTTATAATTCCTATCTCAAAAAGAAAAAATCCAATTTGAGAAACCCCCCCCCATCAGATAGCATTTAAGGAAAGACTGAGAAACCTTCTACAAAAAATAAATGAAATCCCTCTTATAATCAAATGTCCCACTCAAATATTCACTCAAAGTCGAGCAGTAAGTGTAACTGGTCGAAAAACGTGAGTAAGAATTTCAATATGAGAAAGAAGAAGAGATAGAATGGGAAATTTCATTTCTCCAACTACAAAAAGGGTAACCTTTTCTTTTCCGGCCTTAAATAGAGGAAGATAGGTAAAAGATCAAAGAAAGAAAGCCATCAAAAATAAAGAAAAGGAAATCTTATAGATGAAATTTTGAGGTAAAACTACTAAAAGTCCTCCTAAATTTGTAAAAACAATTGCAAAAAAAAGAAAGGAAATAAGGGGGGCAAATCTGAAGTTTTTAGTTTCTAATCTAAGAATTCTTCTTATTACCGTTTCTCAAGCTAAGGAAATAAGAGAGAGTGAGGAGTAAAACTTTTTTAAATTCTCCTCAAATAAAATTCCAGAAAGAAGAAAGAACCAAAAAAAATTTTTAAACATTAACAACCCACTGAGAAAATAACTTTATCTTTGAGTTCGAAGTTCAATATTTTTTTTTAAAATAAGCTATTAACTTAATTCCCACTTAAAGGGAAATAATTAGAAAGTCTTTCTTCTTAGAGCAAATAAGATATTTTTGATTTTTTTAAAATATCTTCCTAAATTTTTTTTTTTTATTATTTTTTTCTTTTAGGAGGAAGATAGAGGGCGAAGAAAGCTATCATAAAATTAGGCTTTCTCTTTTTCTTAGACTTACAAAATCTACATTTTCTCTTAAGTTTATAAACTAAAAAGCCAAGAAATCAGTTAAGTAAAGCTAACAAATTTGGAATTTGTCAATATAAATCTCTTGAAAACTCAAATAAATGATTATTTTTTCTCTTACAAACTTTTTTTTTTATCTATTATTTTTTTTTATTGTTATTACAACAATTGTTACAATTCCACAATTTCGTTTCTTAAACTCATCACTCCACTCTGGGGTTTTAGAAAAGATAAGAGCTTTTGAGTGTGGTTTTAATATAATAAACAAAAATTATCAAGGTTTTTCAGTTACTTTTTTAAAAGTAGCCATTCTTTTTCTTTTAGTAGACTTAGAAATTGCTCTTCTAATTCCCCTATTTAGTAAAAGGGGGCTTTTATTGAAAATGTCTGGGCCTCTAGTGTCCACTTTAGGGTTAATTTCCTTCTTTTTAATTTTCCTGCTTCTAGTAGAGAAGAAAAGAGGAGGATTAAATTGGAAAGAGGCTAGTTAACATTAGAATAAAAAATAATGTTTAACAATTTTATTTTTCTTAATTTTTCTTTAATTATTGTGGGAAACTTTTTTTATAAAAATACTTTAATAGTTTTGCTTTTGTTCCTGGAAATTTTAGTCTTAACTTATGTTTTTTTAATTTTGGAGAAAGGGAACAGTATTTTATTTATTTTTAATAATTCAATTATTTTTATGGTCTTCGGAGTAATTGCTGCAACTTTGGGGTTAACTCTCTTGAGATTAAACTTTAAAACAGAAAGAAAAGAAAAAATGACAAGGAGTCTCTTATAAAAATTTAATTATGATTATAAAGAAGTTAAATAATTTAAATCTTTTACGAAAGTGCAATCCTCTTTTAAAAATTTTAAATGGAGTAATTGTCGACCTGCCAACTCCTCTGAACATTTCTAACTTTTGAAATTTTGGTAGATGTTTGGGAGCCTGTCTAGCATTACAGCTAGTAAGGGGGATTTTTTTAGCCAGGCACTATAACTCCTCCCCCACCTTTTCTTTTGACTCTGTGAACCACATTATACAGGAGGTGGGATTTGGCTGAGCTTTTCGAATTTCTCATCTTAATGGTGCATCCTTTTTCTTTATTTTTCTTTTCCTTCACATCTCACGAGGATTGTATTATAAGTCTTTTAAATATTTAGAGACTTGAAATGTCGGAGTGGTTATTTTTTTACTTTCAATGGCTACGGCTTTCTTAGGTTATGTTCTTCCTTGGGGGCAAATAAGTTTTTGGGGGGCCACAGTGATCACTAACCTAGTCTCAGCCATTCCTTTTATAGGAAAAAATGTAGTAACTTGACTTTGGGGGGGATTCAGTGTAAGCGCACCTACTCTGTCTCGATTTTTTATAATACATTTTTGCCTTCCTTTTGTCATTTCAGCTTTAGTGATGGTTCACATCTTTTTCTTACATAAAACAGGAAGGCAAAATCCTACTAACCTCTCAAGGAAGTATAATTTAATTTCTTTTCATTGATTTTTTACTTCTAAGGACTTAGCTTTTATCTTTGTTTGGGTAATTCTTTTTGAATTGTTGATTTTTTTAAATCCCTTTCTTCTAGGTGATCCAGAAAATTTTATTTTAGCTAACCCGATAAGAACCCCGGCTCACATCGTTCCTGAATGATACTTTCTTTTTGCCTATGCTATCCTCCGTTCCATTCCTGATAAATTGGGGGGGGTTTTAGTCCTTATGGCTTCAGTTTTAATTCTCTTTCTCCCCTCATTTTTTTCCCTGACAAAAGGAAAGGAGAAAAAAGGTCGCATATTTTCTTACACTGAACAACTTTTAAATTTTTCCTTTTTGGGAATTTTTTGTATTCTTACTTGAATTGGGGGGGAGGTCGTTGAAGACCCATACATTATTTTGGGTCAAATTTTCTTAATTCTTTTCTTTTTCTCTTTTTTCTCCTTCCTATATTAAAAAAATATTAGAATAAGCAAAATTACATAGAGTTTCTTTTAGTTTATTAAAAACATTTTATTTTGGTTAAGAAGAAATTAAAGAAATTACTTGACTCTAAACAGCCTTTTCATCTTCAGACTTTTTTCCAAATCTTAGGTTTGATTTAATAAAATATATAATAGCTGAAGGAAGGAAAAGCATTAAAAAAATGATTAAAAGATTAATTTTTCTTCTTTCTGTCTTGCTTAGGGTCGCTTTCGTCACTCTATGGGAGCGAAAAATTCTCAGTTATGCCCAATCCCGAAAAGGACCTAATTTAGTAGGTTTATTAGGAGTTTTACAACCTTTTAGTGATGGGCTCAAGCTTCTTACCAAAGAAAAAAGATTTTGGGGGGGGAACTCCCTTCTTTTATCTTTATCTCCCCTTTTTTTTTTTTTAATTAACTTAATAGCTTGAACCTCTCTTCCTCTAAGAGGCTTAAGGATAAGGAGCAGTCTTCTTTGTTTACTTGTTTTAAGATCTCTAGGAGGTCTTATTATTTTTCTTTCAGGGTGGAATGGGGGGAGGAGTTACTCTTTCATAGGAGGTGTTCGAGCGTCGGCTCAAATAATCTCTTACGAAGTTGTAATGTCTTTTTTTTTTTTAGCAGGATTAAGCATATTTTTTAGGTTTTCCTTTTCTAACACTTCTCCTTCTTTTTTTTTTTCAGAATACGGAGCGGCTGGCTTCTTTTTCCTGCCTTGTTGGATTTTAATTTTACTGGCAGAAACAAATCGGGCTCCTTTTGACTTAACTGAAGGAGAATCAGAGCTGGTGAGAGGATTTAACACCGAATACTCTTCATTTCCTTTTACCCTTCTATTTTTAGGAGAATATTCTTTTATTATTCTATTTTCCTTTTTTACTTCTTTTCTTTTTTTTGGGAGTTTTCTGGGGGGGGGTATTTTTGTTTTTTTTGTACTTTGATTACGAAGATGTTTCCCTCGAAAGCGTTACGATTATTTAATAAACATAATCTGACTTGACATTTTTCCTATGGTTCTTCTTATAATGTCAATACAATTTTCTTTAATCTTCCTTTAGCTGAAAGGAAGAAAACTAATGTTTATTTCTTGAAAATCGTTTTCCTGGTTAACCATAATAGGAGTGGTTTTTTTTTGATTTTTTTTTACCCTGGAAAGTCCTCTTATTTTTTGATTTTTTTTGGAAGTGGGAGTCTGAGGAACTTTTTTCTTTTTTTTGGTGGGGGAGGAGGAAGAGAAGTCAAAAACTTCAATAAGATTTTTTATTATTCAAGGGTTATCTTCCTTATTTTGAATTACTCTTCTTTCCTTAAAAAATGGTTTAAGGGAGATAATCATTCCCCTTATTATCTTTATAAAAATAGGTTTAATTCCCGGACATTTTTGGGCTTGGAAGATTTATGAAAGAGGGAATCCTTATTTAATTTTAATTATTTCATTCTTTCAAAAAATTCTTCCTTTGGGAATGATTTTTTTTTGCTTGAGGGGGGGGGATTTGACTTGTTCTTCGCTAAAAATCTTAATTGTTTTAAATATAATTAGCTCATGCTATTTCTTAAAAAAAGAAATAAATTTAAATTTATTTCTTCTTATTTCAAGAATGGTGCATTTCAATAATATAATTTTTTTGCTAATAAATGAAAAAGTCTTAGAAACAGTATTTTATTTTTTTTCTTACTCTCTTTTGCTTTTTTTTGCTCTATTGTTCTCCTTAAGGTACCATAAATCATTGATTTCTTTGGATAGGGGAGGCCCTAGGAGGGGGGAAAGTGCTTGAATGCTGGGAGCTCTTTCCATTGCAGGTTTCCCCCCCAGTTTAATATTTTTTATTAAAATTATCATGTTAGTTAACCTAGGAAACGTGATTCAATCTTTTTTTTTTTTGTTTTTTGCAGTTTTACTATTTTTTTACCTTTTAATTATGGTGTCTTCTTTTGTTCAATTTGTCCACTTATCTAGAACCTTATATGGCGGGGTTGGTTTTTCTTTAGAAGAAAGAAAGAAGAATTTTGCAAATCCCTCCATTTTTTTTTTGTTTTCTTTTTCCTTTATTATTTTTTTGCTTGTAAGATTCTCTCTCCTAGTATTAGAGAAAAAAAAAATTCTTTTAACACCTTTGGGTCTTTCTTACTATTAAAAATTAGGAAGTACAAGTAAAATCTTCACAATTAATGATGGGGGGTTATTTTCAGGAAACGAAGGATGTGCCAGCAGTTGCGGTGAAACTACCTCTCTATTCTTTTCTGTATTTGAAAACTTGTTTGTTTTTTTTGACTTGAAAAGTTTAAATTTTCCACCTTAGGTTGTAAACAAAAATTTCATTAGATAAGAAAGTATTCAACCTTCAATATTCGAATGTTAAAGAAAATTCTTGGCGGCCTCTAAAAATAATTTAAAGGGACTTGCCTTATAAATGACAATGCACGCAATAAACCTAGATTATAGCTACTATATTATTGTTCAATTCTACTTTTAAGGAAAGTTATTTATTTTTTAAAAAAAAAAAAAGACAAATCAATGTGGTGCTTTTGTTTGGGGAGGGGGGAGTCACAATTAGGGTAATTTTTAAGTTTTTAAAAAAGCAATAAGAAAAGGATTTAATAGTAGCTAGGAGAAAGAAAGTGAACTAAAAGATAGAGGTGCACATACCGCCCAACAACTCTTTAGAGTAAGTTGCCACATGGTTGTAAAATGGAAATGTTTTGCATTTTTAAAAATATGTAAAAAATTGACTTCTGAAAACCATTTTTCTTCGAAAGATTAAAAATCTTTTACTTTAAAATCTTATAAGATAAGAAGTCTTTATTATTGTTTACAAATTTTAACACTCCACTTTTTAAAAAAAATCTATGGAAAATTTGAGCTGAAGAGATTGGCAGAAAGTGCATTCGATTTGAGCTCGAAAAATAGTTTTTTACTATCTCTTTTTTGGAGACAATAAATGGTTAAGTTCATTATCTTTATTTGAGCCACTAGAGTTTTTTATAGCATCTTTCCTGGTTCAAATCCCTTAAATATTATTTTCAGAATTATTTTTATCTCTTCTGTCCTATTTCTTCTGTTTGCCTATAAAGGAGGAAGATCCATAGGATTTCTTTGAGTTCTAGTCTATATAGGAGGAATACTTATTGTTTTTCTATATCTTATTTTTTTAACTTTAATGGAAAGAGAGTTAATAAGGTTAGATAAATGGGAGAAAAGGGAAAAATTAAAAAAAAATTCTTTTTTTTTCCAAGTTTTAATGGCAGTAATAATAATTTCTTTCTTTTTTAAATTGAATTTTTCTGGGGGGGGGGGAAGAAAGAGAAATAAGTGAATAAGGAGAATTACTTCCCCAGGAACAGAAACTCAAGAATTTTACAGACTATTTATGTCAATTTCTTGTAAGTCTGTTTTTAGAATTTTACTTTTAGTAATTAGGCTCAGCCTGTTTTTATATTTAGGAATTTTAAATAAAAAAATAATGCAATCAAAAGTTTCTTTTTTTTTTCATTTTATTATAAAAAATTATATAAAATTTCCAATTTTAAGATCTCTAGGAGGAATGAAATATTTCTCTTTTTCTTAAGAGAAAAATGTTAAAAAATTAATTATTCAACTGAATTATCGCAAAAAAAGATTGATATAATTTTAATTTCTTTTTTTAAGGTGGCCCTAAGGGATAAATGACTTCTAATCAAAATAGTGCGTATTAGCAGTACCTTTTTAACAAAAAAATTTCCATTTTAAAGTTAGAATTGAATTTTAAAAAGTTCAGATTGTTGATCATGGAGTTTTTTGTTTAATATGTTTATTGGGTTTTGAAGGGGAGTGTTTTTTTCTATTATAATAATAGTAGAAACTATAAAAAAAAGGACAAAAATTATTGGGTTTTGAAGGGGAGTGTTTTTTTCTATTATAATAATAGTAGAAACTATAAATTTTAACCAGGATTCTTGAGATTTATCATTAAAACAACCTTTAATTTTTTTATCAATTACTTTACTTCCTTCCACTTTGTTAGCCTTTAACCAAAAATCTTTCTTTAAATACAAAGAAAAAAGATCTCTTATTTTTTTTTGTTTTTTCTTACTAACTTATGTTTTTTTAGTAGAATCCTTGTGAATATTTTTTATTTTTTTTGAGCTCTCGGTCATTCCTATTTTGCTTATAATTTCATCTCAAGGAGGTTCTAAGAATCGTTTGGAGGCAAGGAAATTTCTTTTTATTTTCACGAGAGGGAGTTCTTTAATTCTTCTCTTTTTTCTCCTGTGAAGAGAAAGAAGGAAATCGTGGGAAACTTTAGGTTGACTTTCTTATCCTTTTGAAAAGAGAAATTCAAGATTTAGTTTTTTATTTTCTATATTAGTCTTGTTAACATTTTTTGTGAAAATGCCTTCCTTATTTTTACATATATGGTTGCCTAAGGCTCATGTAGAAGCTCCTGTTTTTGGTTCCATAATCCTAGCTAGGGTTATGTTAAAAATGGGGGGGTATGGTATTCTCTTGTTTAGGCCTTTATTAGACTATTTTTTTTCCTCATTTTTTACTCCCTTTGCTTTTTTTCTTTTTTCAGCTTATTCAGCTTTGGTGTGCTTTAATCAAAAAGACTTAAAAATTTTAATTGCTTATTCTAGGGTTAATCACATAGCCTTAGTCCTATTAGCAGCTATAGTTGGTTGGAGATTTGGGGTAGTGGGAGGAGTTTTCCTTATATTAGGACATGGGGTAGTGTCTTCCATTCTTTTTTTTTTGAGAAGAGTTTCTTATAATAGAACTTCTAGACGATCTCTTCTTATTCTTTCTAGGAGAAGAAAAGATTACTTCATTATTTCAATATGAGTATTTTTTACTTTTATTAACATGGGCTTCCCCCCCTTTGTCAACTTTTTGGGGGAGGTTTATATTATAAAAATGATAACATTTAGGCCATATTTCTTTTTCATAGGATTTCTTAATTTTTTTTTAGTGGGACTTTATGGAGTTTTGATGGTTTCAAGTATCACTCAAAGAAAGATGCAAAAATATTCCTTAAAAAATAGGGGGGGGGGGTTGAGGGAATTCTCAGTTTTAATAGTCGTGTCAACTCATCTTTACTGTTTTAGACTTATTAACTTACTTAAAATTCACATTTATGTTTAAAAATTCTTACTCTTTTTTTCGATGATTTTCGTCTACTAATCATAAAGACATTGGAACTATGTATTTTGTTTTTGGTATTTTTGCTGGAACCTTAGGAGGTCTTATAAGAGTAATCATTCGGACCGAACTTCGAATGTCTGGGCCTGCGATCATTTCAGAAAATTCTTACAACGTATTAATTACAGCTCATGGGTTAATTATAATTTTTTTTTTTTTAATGCCAGTTTTGATGGGGGGTTTCGGGAATTGATTATTGCCTTTAATGTTAGGGTGTGCAGATATGGCTTTTCCCCGGTTAAATAATCTTTCTTTTTGACTTCTGCCTCCTAGTCTTTTTTTGCTTCTGCTTAGAAGGTTAATTGAATCGGGAGTGGGAGCGGGTTGAACTATTTACCCCCCAATGTCAAGATTAATCGGACAGCCTGGAATAAGGGTAGATTTGGCTATTTTTAGACTTCATTTGAGGGGAGTTTCCTCCATTGGAGGATCAATTAATTTTTTATGCACCATCTCCAACCTACGAACTCCTCAGATGAGTTGAGAAAACATACCCTTATTTGTTTGGGGGGTTTTTTTTACGGCTATCTTGCTAGTAGTGTCTTTACCAGTTTTTGCAGGAGGTATTACGATACTACTTACAGACCGTAATTTCAACACTTCTTTTTTTGATCCTTCGGGGGGGGGGGATCCGATTCTTTTTGCTCATTTATTTTGATTCTTTGGTCATCCTGAGGTGTATTCTTATCCTTCCTGGATTTGGATTAGTTTCTCAAGCAATTTATGGAAGATTGGGTAAAGAGCCTTTTGGATATGTAGGAATAGTATATGCATTGGCCAGAATTGGAATTTTGGGATTCTTGGTATGAGCCCATCATATGTTCACCATGGGTATAGATATTGACACTCGTTCTTATTTCACTAGGGTAACGATGCTTATTGCAGTTCCTACGGGTGTGAAAATTTTTAGTTGAGTAAGGACTATTCAAGGTTCCAAAAAGCTAAGAAACAGAGATCTTTCTCTTATTTGAGTAAAAGGTTTTCTTTTTTTATTCACAATCGGTGGGCTAACTGGAATTATTTTAGCCAACTCTAGGGTAGATATGGCTTTACATGACACTTATTACGTAGTTGCACATTTCCACTACGTACTTAGAATAGGAGCCGTATTTACCATTTTCTTGGGTTTTATTCATTACTTCCCCCTTATGACTGGGGGCATTTTAAATGAAGCTTTGGGCAAGCTTCATTTTCTCACTCTTTTTTTAGGAGTTAATCTTACGTTTTTTCCACAACACTTTTTGGGACTTGCCGGAATGCCTCGTCGTTATTACGATTTTTCGGGATCATACTGGATATGACATGAAATTTCTAGACTTGGGTCTTATTTATCCTTCTTTTCTCTTATCTTCTTTTTTATAATATTAAGAAATTCTTTTTTGGAAAAAAAGTCCTCTTTTTCTAACTCTAAATTCTTGGGGAGAAGAGAGTTTAATTTAAATATACCTGGTCCTTTTCATACTATAAATGAGCCTTTCTTTACTTTCGTTTTTAAAACTCATTAGGATTATTATCTTTTAGATTTTCTATTGAGTTAGTTTAAGAAAAACATTACTCTGAAGAAGTAAAAATTTAATCTCAATGCAGCTTTTTTAATTAACTAGTTTATTAATTTGAGATCGTTAGTTTATAGTTAAAAATATTAAATTTCAAATTTAATGAATGAGACGATCTGAATTAATGTTTAAAAAAATTATTTCTATAGAAATGCTCACTACTTTTTTTTCTTTAAGACTTTTTTTTTTGTTTTGTTTTAGGGGAGCCTTTCTTGGGGGGGAGGTAAACAGATCTTGCTTAGGACTAAATAAAAAAAGAGAAAGTTGATCCTTCCTTTCTTCTAACATGGAAATTATAAATGAATTAAAAGAGTTCCACGATGCTTATCTCACTAGTATTATCTTGGGTATTGGCACTTTAACAGTTTTCATTATCTCCTTTCTTTATTTAACAAAAGAAACTTCCCTTACAATAAATTCTAGTTTTTTAGTGGAGTTAAGTTGAATCTTAGTTCCTATGTCTATTCTTTTAATTATCGGGTTCCCTTCTATTGAATTTATATATAAAATAGATGAGGGGGAAGGTGTAGAGGCTTTTACCTTTAAGAGAACTGGTTTTCAGTGGTTTTGGTCTTATGAAACTTCTTCTAATTTCTTTGATTCATATATAGGAAGAGATATGGATCTAGACACTTTTCCATACCTAAGTTCTTGTAGAAAAATTCTTCTACCCACTTTCACCCCCATTCAAAATGTAGTTTCATCTGGAGATGTCATGCACAGATGAGCACTCCCCCCTATCATAATGAAAATCGACGCTATTCCAGGACGGATGAATACT
>Ga0126342_10017831_pt1 | contig 12237 bp, 5 predicted proteins | sample Cyp1metagenome_FD_92528 | JGI IMG/M metagenome (GOLD analysis project Ga0126342, IMG submission 92528) | Coral microbial communities from Lord Howe Island, Old Settlement Bay, Australia - Cyphastrea 1 metagenome | ecosystem: Host-associated > Invertebrates > Cnidaria > Coral ... | reverse complement strand
TGATCTCGTTATCTAAATAGTTTGTAACCGTCAAATTTGGGGGTTTCCCCTAAATGTTCAGAGCAGCTGGCCAATATCTACTGATGGTTTCAATGTGTTTTTTGTTTTTGTAATGGGTTGAAACTTGACTTGCCCAATCTGCATATTTTAGCCATTTTAGATTTTTTCAATAGTATTGACATCCGTTTATATGATCACTAATACTGGTTGGTGGTTTCAAACATGTTTTATTTTCCATTTCATATATGGGATGTCATCCTTCCCATTGACGAACTCATATTTTTCAAGATGGTTGAAACCACCAAGCAGTTAAGTTTTACTTTTTTTAAGACTGATTTTCGTTGATTCGCTGAAGATGATGTTGATTTTTCCCTTGGGAAATCCACTACGACTGGGGAAACGATGAAGGGAGTACCAGCTTCATGGTGAAGTGACGCGACGCAATGGTGCGCACACTTTGGGTACCAAAAACTTGGAATGAGGTAAACCGCCATGGTTATCATCCCATTTTTGGCTTCTTACACCCCTAAGAAATGGATTGAATACAACAATACCATCTGGTTATGACTAACATAGCCATGGAAAATCACAATTTTTAATAGGTAAACCATCTATAAATGGGCTATCTATACCATGGCTATGTTAAATAACCAGAGGGTAGATGATCATAGTGGGATGTTGATGGATAATTATGGGATTACAACTATAAACCATTCCCAATGTAAAATGACTGACCCAGTGATTTTTTTAGTGAATGGGATGGTAACCATGGCATTGGGTTTACCATGGCTTACCACGGTTTACCAATTTGATATGGCCTTCCAAAGCTATGTAACTGCGGATATCAAGCCTGGGAATCATGGGTGTATACCCAGTAATGGGAGGATCATCTCATAGGTGTGGAAAATGAATGAAAACATGACCCATTTCTAGAGGATTTTCCAGATGATTTACCCATAGAAAACGATGATTTTCCACATTGATGTTAGTTTACAGGGTCCCGAGTTTTGGAGTAACATCTTCACTGATAGGAGAAGCTGAGTCGAGAGTTTTTCAATCTCTGGGCTCATTGGGATGTGAATTGACATGGGGGGTGGGTCAAGTTACTTATTATTACTGGTTGGTGGTTTGGAAGCCGTAATTGCCCAAGTCACCTGCCAGCCGGTGCGGCTGCTCCCAACAGATTGAGGGCAGGTTCGTTCTTTTCTCTGTGGCCATGGGACTGGAATTGCCAGTGACTTTTGGGGAATGTGGTATTGGTTCCAGGATCAACCTGGTGGCTAGGCTGAAGTGTTGGGACCCATCTCATGAGGCGCATTGGCTTTCCTCTAATCATGATGGGGTGTCTTTCCTTGCTTGTGGTTTACTTGATGGATCTGGGGATACCTATAGTTTGTTGAACGCAGAATTTCGCAGACAGTTCCCGGTGCCTCTGGTTTGCCTTGATGAAAAGTCACATGTCTTCAAGCACTACAGACCTACGTGGGAATCCATGAATGAAGTGGTGGAAATGTGTGCAGGGTTTGGTGGCATGACGCAGGGCTTAGTTGCTGCAGGTTTTACCTCGGTTGCCGTGGTGGATTTCAATGACAGAATGATGAACCTGTTCGGTAAGCAATGTGAGGCTGACCAGGTCGTAGGTGATGTCAATCAACTTGAAACACTTGTTGCTGTCCAAAAGATTTCCAGAGGTGCAGGGGTGTTAGCCGCAGGGTTTGCATGCCAGCCATTCTCCAAGCTCGGAGATGAAAGAGGTGGAATGGATGACCGTACACTTTGCCTTAGAGGGATCTTAGCCAGTGCGTACTATCTCCAAGTGCAAGCAGTAGTTTTGGAATGTGTCCAGCCAGCTACCCTCAACACCTTTGTTGAGCAAGAGATACAGCACTTCCAAAAGATTTCTGGTTTTCACATTTCTCAACATGACCTTCACCTTCAGGACATATGGCCCGCACGTCGTAGCCGAGCATGGTGGTTGTTATCATCTCCGATGTTGGGTAAAATTCCTCTCTATGGTTGGCCAAAAATGGGTATTGTCTCCAAAGTCAGGCACCTGATCCCATATATCCAGCCATGGGACCCAGCTGATGAAGATGATTTGGCATTGACTGCGATTGAATTCTCTGCTTTTGGGTGTGATCAGGAAATTGGAAACAAATACATGCTCAACATTGAGGGTTGCGCTCCTTGTGCCTTGCATTCCTGGGGATCCCAATTACATGCATGCAGATGTGGATGTCGTCCGGCAGGGTTGTCAGAACACAGACTCAGGGAAAAAGGCCTCTTTGGATGCTTGGTTAGGTCTTGCCCTACAGAAACCAAGGAGAGCCTGATTCGACACATCCATCCCAATGAAGTTATGATGCTTTGTGGATATGACCCAATTATTGACTTTGGGGATGATCCCAGACTCACTCTCGCAGCCGCAGGTCAGATGGCAAGCCCATTGCAGGCATCGTGGGTCTTTGCAACTTTGGCTGAGCGTATCCTGGCTCTGCAGGGTATTCATTCGGAGTTCAAAGCTGAGGCACAGTTGCAAGCATACATGACGTGGCTGATCATGAGAGGTCGTCAGGTTTGGCCAGTGGACCATGAAACCATTGTGGACAGGCGATCGGCCTCTCTTGTGCAGTTTTGGAAATCCCAAGCCAACTTGTCCCTGCATGAATTGTTACATCCTCAGCGTTGGCCTGATCTTGCCTTGCCAGTTGTGTCGATTGCGTCTATTCTTGATTTGATCATCCGACAACAGCAGTCCAGCTCCATGGTGGTGCCGTTTCACCCGCCGGGGGATGTTGCCATGACTGCCATTGATGATGAAGACCAGGAATGTGAACCCACCCCTTGGGTTGAGAAACATGAAAACTCAGGGATTGACATGCCTCCTCCGAATGCTGAATTTTGTACGGTTCTTTTCATGCATGAAAAGGGTGCCCCAATCAGATTGTTGGTTTCCAATGACTGTACATTTCAACAGCTTGTGAATGCTCATGAGAAGTTGGTAGGCCCTTTTCAGATCCAAGAGGTTTGCGATCAACATGGAATGATTTTGCCGCACTCCCTGGTGCTTCAAGCTGGTCAGGTTCTTTGCATCCGATGTACAGAATTCCAGCATCCGCCGGTTGTGTCAAGGGTTGCCGATGTCTTGTCTGTCGAGTCCAGCCTGTGTCCACTGTCTGACCGAACTGCCCATGACATGTCGGTGTGTGGTGAAGTGTCACTGTCCAACCCCGCTGAAGATGCCAGGAAAGCTCATGTAGGAGACCCCAAGCAGGTTGTCAGCCCGACTGTGCCTTGGACTTGTCTGCCTGCCGAGGATGTTTCACATGCAATTGTAAGAGAACAACATGGCCCTGCTGCAGAGTCCGTGAGTGTAGATTTTTGCAAGATATCGGCGCATGAATCGTGGATTTCAGCTGCTCCTCTCTTGGGCCTGCAAAATGAACAATTCCTCAGTTTGAAGGTTCCTTCTGTTGTTGTGAATCAGCACCTTGTTGCATTGAAGAAGCAGGTGATCTCAATTGAGGACAGATTGAAGATTTTGCAAAATCAAGGCAACCTGTGGACGGATGACGAATTTTGTCACCAAATTGAGCTCCTTTTGCAGCTCTGCCATGCACGTACATTTGCTGACCCCAAAGCTCCTGCTGCCAAATACATGATGATTGATCCTTTGATTTTCACTGGTTGGGCGACTCATGGATCGACATGGTGTCATGCTTGGGCACGTGACCATGCTGAAGTCAAAACTGAGGGGTTAATTATCCTCACAGCTTGCATGCTTGACAAGCATTGGATTCCGGTTGTTCTCACTCCCAATGGTGATGTTCTGCACTTATGCACATGGGATGCCCCTGCTCATTCTCATGACCGATTGAATGCCATGGTTGAAGTGTTGGCCCAACGTCTTGGGTTCAACAGTGTTGCGGTGCTGAGACAGCACAGGATGTTCTTGTCATCTGACAAATGTGGAGCCTTGGCGATGGCATTCCTCCATCACACTGTTTTTGATTCCATGTTGCCCACAACTGTTGATGAAGCTGACATGGTCCATGCCAGGCTTCGAGCCGTGTATGTTCAGTTTCTCATGAATTCTCCTGCAGCACATCGACCATGGATCTGGGGTGCAGGGGATGAAGAAGATGCGCCTTTCATGAATGAACCTGGTTGCTCGTCCAGCTCTAACCCAGTAGCTGCGACCAATGTTGCACTTGCCACAGGTGGTTTTCACAGCTGTATTCCCAAGGAAGATCGACTTGAGTTGTTGAGAGCCAAGGGCCAAATGTGGGGTGACGATGAAGTTAGATTCCATCTTAATCACATGATTGCGCATCCCAACAATGTGTCTCACAACACGTATGCCACCATTCCTGGGTTTGTCATGATGGATCCTTTGCTCCTGTCTACATGGGACAGTATCGGACCAACTTTGTGTGAAACATGGTGCAGAAGAAATACTGATGTAGCCAAAAAAGGGGTCCATGTTGTTGCCATATTTTTGGCAAATGAGCACTGGTTTCCGGTTTGGATGGTTCCTCATGGACGTACTTTGGTGGCTCATGTCATTCAAGATCCGTTCGTGGATCATCAAATTCTTTTGCCCTTGCTTGCAGTCATGAAGGAGAGTCTGGAGTTTGAGGAAACGGTCCTGCATACAATTCCGTGTCCCTTGCCTCAACATGAACTTTGTGGCGCAGCGGCAGTTGCTTTCCTTGGCCATGTCATGGTAGGTGCTGATTTGCCTCAGACCTTGTCAGATCTCAAAGATTACCATGCGAACATGAAAGCTGGTTTCGTGAACGCTTTGTTTGATGGCACTTGTTGCATTTGTCCTGTTGCGTGGGGTTCCGGCAGTAGTGGACTGCAGAAACTCCTGGCTGAAGAACTTGTGAAGCATGGTGTCCCAGAAGCAGCCAGTTTGCAGAGAGCACAACAGGCAATCCAAGTCATTGGTGGAGAACAAGTTCAACAGGCGTTGCAGTCCAAGAATGTTTGGAGAGCTCTCAAAGTGGTCGGGAATAATGCCAAATTCCAATTTTTGCTTCCAGATGAGTTGGCCAATCTAGTTGCCAGCAACAAGTCAGTTCCGGTGGGAAAGAGACTGAAAATGCAAGGTATCAAAACTAGGCCATCCTTTCCAGAAGCCATGGACCCATCGAAACTTACGTTGCCCGAAGGGATTTTCCAAGCTCAGGGCAAGCCTGTTTTGCAGATTGCCCCTAAGCAGCTTGGACCATTGGCACATGGCATTGCCCTGCTCACGTTGGATGAAGCAATGCCCTACCTCAAGGCAGGGAAGCAAGTTTCGCAGGAGCCACTAGCCATCGCAGTTTTCCTGCCTCCAGGAGGAGAAATTGACACAGTCTTGCCACATACCAAGGTGCTCACACCCTGTGTTTGTATTGCGAACAATGAACCACTGCTAGCGGAAGCTACGGTAGTCCAACTTGGAAGTGGTTTTGTTGAGAAATTGGTGGTGCCCACAACAATTGCGTTGGATCAGATGGAAGTTGTGACCGTTAAGGTTTTGGTGTACAAGGATGAATGCCCTATTCCTTGGGATGAGTTCACAAGTGCCCCTATCAAACATTTGGTTCGAGTCTTTCCAGTGCTGACGCGCTGTCATGTGGATGAATGTTCCTGTGATGCCTGGCACAACAAGGAGAAGCTGCCGCTGAAGGATCCAATTCTGGACGTTTGGCGTAGACAATTTCTCAAAGCTGGTTTCAAGCAAGCACCTGCGGGGAAATCTGACATGTTTTCTGTCTGCCTGCGTGTCCCCAAAGAAATCATGCCTGCACTCTTGGCACAAAGTGGCACCTCCGGTGCCTACACCGAGCCGAGGACACCGGACGGGAAAGAAGTCCTGCCAGAGTATGTAGTTGTGTGGGCACCTCGCATGTCACAGAGTGAGTTGTCACATCTCATGAGAACCAATCCTGCAGTGATCGGAGTTGCGCGTCTTGGGGACAGAAGGGGATTGCGTGTGCTTTCTGAGCAAGCCCCCCAAATCCATGAATTGCTCAGACCAGAAACGGCATACCTGCCAAGTGGACCCAAAAGCCAGTACCTTGCAGGGCCTTTCCCGTGGGGAGTCGATCGCCAGGGAATCAGCAAAGCCCTGCGTCAGGCAGGGTGGAATGTGAAGGCACTCCAGCCAATGCAGCCAGTGCCAGGACGTGGTACCATGTGGATCCTCCAATCGGTGGATTCCCCTCCTCAGCTGATTTTTCATATGGCTCATGGTGAAGTGGTTGTGTCCACCCACAAGCAGTCCGGATCTCAGGCTCGACCTCAACAGGTTGCCACTGTTGGTGCTGCAACCACATTGACGCTCTGCAGTTCTGCGCAGACTGCTCAGACAGAACCTGATCCATGGTCCCATGCTGATCCATGGGGAGCCTACAACAAAGGCAAGTCTGGCCCTGTGTCAACCACTGCTTCAGCTGGGCTCCAACAGCTGGAAGAGAGGATTCAAGCTGCTGTCATTGCAAAGATGCCCACGGCTATGGAACAAGATGACCTCCCTGACCGAATGCATTCCTTGGAAAACAAGATGCAAGTGCTGATGTCAAAACATCAAGCCCTGGAAGGCCAGTTTTCTGATCTGTCGACTCAGAACAGCCAACAGTTTGCAGTGGTTCAGCAACAAATCCATCAGCAAGGGCAGAGCTTCCATGGGCAAATGGAGAGTCACACCCAAAGTGTGCAAGCAATGTTCGAAACACAGATGCAACAGATCAGGAACCTCCTGTCAAAGAGGCCGAGAGATGAGCAGGCGATGGAATGACGGTGTGGGACGGGATCCTACTTTTCTTGCTTTGGTGTGATTATCGTTGGTCTTTTGCTGGCCTCGATGCTTTGGTATTGCTGGGAAAAGTCATGGATCCTGATCCCTTTGGTCCTTGCATTGATCCATTGTCAGGTTACTGGTCACAGTATGTCCCCTAGGGCCTTGTCTTTCCGTTGGAGATTGCCTCTGGTGATGATTTTTGGTTTGTGTAGAATTGGGGAAGCGTCAAACCCTGGACCTGAAGTCCAATTTGATCGTGATATCTTTACACTGGGTACATTTAACCCTTCTGGGTTGAGAAACAAGTCGCATTACATTCAGACCCATCTGTCCTGGGGTGATGTTTGGACAGTGGCTGAAACTCACTTTTTTGGCAAGGATTTGTCTCGTTTCAGAGCTGGGCTCAAAGCGGCTCATTCCATGCACAAGTATTGTATCACTGACCAATCATCGGTTCGTAGAGCTTTGCTTTCACAAAAGTCTTGGAAGGGAGTTGGAGTTTTGTCCAAGGTCCCGGTTAGACCAATACCATCAAGCCTGCCTGTGCTCATTCAAGACTCAGGGAGGGCACTTTTGTTCACGACATTGTTTGGGGATGCCTGGATCACTGGAGCAGTCATTTATGGTGAACCCAACGCACACCATTACCCGTCATTTCTCAAAAACAATGAGCATTTGTTGCACCATGCGGCTGCCCATGTTTGTAACCTCAGCTCAGGTCCGAGGTTCATATCAGGTGATTGGAACGTGCAGCAAGATTCACTACCTGCATTTGGTTTGCTTGCTCAAGCTGGTTTTCGTGATATCCAAGACATAGCTCTGGAGAGGTGGGGACAACCAATTCAACTGACATGCAAGGGCAAGTCGAGACCAGATTTCATGTATGTTAGCCCTGAATTGGCTGATCTTTTGACGGAGGTTGAAGTCATCCACGATGTTTGGCCGGATCATGCGATCTTGTGTGGAAGATTTCGTACTCTGTGCAATGCTCCATCCATGTGGGTGTGGCCTACACCAGAGCCCTTCCCTTGGCCAAAGGAATTTGACACTTGTGCTGCCTGGCCAGAGGGGAATCCTGAGATGAACCAAGCCTATGCTGATTTGTGGCGACAGATTGAACATGATGCTGCAGAGGTATGTCCTTACCCTGTCTCCAAGTTCATGAAAGGCAGAGGCATGAGGGAAAAACCCAAAAAGATCCGTGCCAATCTCGTTGCCCCGGTGAAGATAGGTCGTAAAGGTGATTTCCAGCCAGCCTTTTTTGGAACCTCGCTGAAATATGCGCAGTGGATCCGTCAGACCCGAAGACTGCAAGCTTTTGCCAGAATGGCCACCAATCCTGCTGTTCGCCTAGGAGTTCAGAAAGCTGAGGCATGGGGTGCCATTGTCCGGGCCTCTGGTTTTTATCCGTGCTTTTCCACCTGGTGGCAAAACTGTGAGTTTAAGACCGGGTCAGCGCCCATTGCATGTCCCCAATTTCCACCCGCTGCTGCTGTAGCCCAGGAAATGTTTGACTCACTTAGCCTTGCGGTTAGGGACCTTGAAACTGAGCTCAGGCGCACATCCAAGCAATATGCGAAATTTTGCCGAGATCAAAACCCCAATCTGGTGTTTGCGGACATTAGACCTCCTGCAGTGCCCGGGGTTGATGTGTTGATGCAACCTATTCAGGCTGTGGTTGAGCAAATTGATCCTAGCACTGGTGAGATTGGTCTTGACAAGCCTTGTGATTTCCTTCCTGAGCAATGCATTTCCTGTGATGGTTCTCCGTTGGCTGTTATTCATCATGAAGCGGATGCACTCTGGGTTGAGGACCCTGCCCAGGTTCAGATAGGCTCCCGTATTTGTCAAACCAAATTTGTTGGCAGCCATGAAGACTTGGAAAGGGAATTTGTTGCAGTATGGAAAGCAAGATGGATGCGTCATGCAGAAGTGCCCAGCTCTCGATGGGAAGCCATTGTCAATTTTGCCAAAACGCATCTCCCCAGTATGCAGTTTCACTGGGAACCTATGCAGCCGGCTGACATACGCACAATTTTGAAGACCAAGAAAAAGAACACTTCACATGGGTTTGATGGTGTTAAACTCCATGACTTGAAATGTATGCCCAACACAGTGCTTACTGCCTTCTGCCGAATGTTCCAGCAAAGTGAATCCTGTGGTTCTTGGCCAAGTCAGTTGATTGATGGTAAGGTTGTTAGTCTTGCCAAGGTGCCAATGCCTGGTTCCCCAGCGGATTTTCGGCCCATAACAGTTTTCAGCATTTTGTACAGGGTTTGGAGTTCCTTCCATTCGAAACATGTCTTGAAGCAGCTTGATGGCCTCTTGCCTGAAACCCTGTATGGATGTCGGCCAGGTCGATATGCAGCTCAGGTCTGGTCAAAGTTGCTATGGACGGTTGAGCATGCCTTCCAACATGAAGTTGACATGACGGGTCTTGTTGCAGATTTGCAGAAAGCGTTCAACATGATTCCACGTGTTGCGGTCTTTGAAATTGCCGGTCATTTGGGTTTGCCTGGACCTATGCTCGTGGCGTGGGCTGGTGCACTTACTCATATGAAAAGGAGATTTTTGCTCCGGGGTTCCTTGACTGCAGGTGTTCCCAGTGTCACAGGCTTCCCGGAGGGATGTGGACTTAGTTGCGTAGCCATGCTCCTGGTTGACTTTGCCTTTCACAAGTGGCAACAAGTGTTTTTCCCCATGTGCACCGCCCTTTCGTACGTTGATGATTGGCAGCTGTTGTGTCCTCATAGCTCGATGCTGGAAGGTGCAAAATTTTGCCTTGACAAATTTGTCCAAGCTGTTGACTTGCAGGTTGATCAGAAGAAAACCTATGCCTGGTCTGTCACCGCTGAAGGGAGAACAAGACTGCGTGGTCAGGGTTTTACCGTTGTTTTGGCAGCCAAAAACCTTGGAGCACATGTACAGGTCTCTAGGAAACATACCAATGCATCCTTGATGGAACGAATCAATGGAATGACTGACATTTGGCCTAGGCTCCGACTTTCTGCTTGCAAGTATGAGACGAAGGTTCGTGCACTGCTGGTTGCTGCATGGCCCCGTGCTTTACACGCCATTGCTGCAGTTACCATTAGTGATGCTGCTTTTCATGGATTGCGCACAGGGGCGATGAAAGGGCTGTCAGCCGATGGAGCTGGGTGCAATGCGTGGGTGCACCTAGGTATGGTGGAACATCCCCTGACGGATCCGTGCTTCTGGGCCACTATTCAAACCATTAGATGTGCCAGAGATTGCGGCGACCCTGCCCAGATCTGTCGAGCCTTGATTGCGTTGACTGACTCTGATGGGAACTTGCCGAACAACTGCATCTCAGCAACTCTTCTGACAAGAATGCAAGCTTTGAGTTGGCATGTTCAAGAGAAGGGTGTCATTTGAGATCAGCTTGGGTCATTTTGCTTGTTTGAAACGAGCATGGCTGAAATAACCCTGCGTGCCCAGTGGGCGTGGCAGTTTGTTGTTTCTCAGCAGGTTAGTCATAGACCAGGGTTTTTGAACCTCCAGTTTGCTGATGCTGGGGACACGCGGGGCTTCCTGAAGAGCCTTCAATTGCCTGACAAAGAGCTGTTCCATCGATGCCTTAATGGTAGTCACATAACCCAAGATGGTAAAGTCTACTGCCAAGAGGAGGGTTCTGATCTTTGTCCGTATTGTGAGTGCAGTGATTCCAGATTTCACAGATTTTGGATCTGCCCCAGGTTTGCCCATGAGCGAGAGAAGCTCCCAGCTGATGTGATTTCCTTGATCCCTGAGTTGCCTGACTTTCTAACATGTTACGGTTGGAGCATTCGACCCCATACGATGTTGGCATGGTACCAAGCTCTGGATGCAATTCAGTCACCACAGCCCAGCCCTTTGGTCCCGTGTAATGACCCCGTGCATGTTTTCACAGATGGAACTTGTTTGAATCCAGCCCTTCCTACCTGCAGACTTGCGGCCTGGGCGGTCACACTTGCACATGTGGACCCGCCGATGGTTAATCAAGTTATTGACTCAGGGCCTCTTCCTGGAATCTTGCAGAGCTCCTACAGGGCGGAATTTTTTGCGGTGCTTCGTGCCTTGTTGGTTCTAAGAATGCAACATCGGCCAGTCTCCATTTGGTCTGACTGCAGTGCTGTTGTGAAACGAATGAACAGGTTGCTGGCTGGAGCGGAACCCAAGCCAAACAGTGCACATGCTGATTTGTGGTGCCAGATGTTTGAGTGTTTGAAAGACTTTCCGTCTGGCCATGTGTCGATCACTAAGGTTGCTGCCCATCGAACTCAAAACAGTGCTAGAACACCGCTTGAAGAATGGAGTTTTGCACATAATACTTTTGCAGATCAAGCAGCGGCCAGAGCACAACTTGACAGACCCGCAGCTTTTTGGGCTCTTTTTGACCGACATGTGAATTCCACACTTGCCTGCCATCACATTTCCAGAACTGTTCAGCAGACTCTTTTGGATATCAGTAAGGCTGTCATTCGTGATGAGGACTGTGGTGCTGAGGAGTTTCGCTCAGACCTTGCCACTACACCTGAGGTGCCGCATGATGCCTGGAGGCCCTTGCCCTCCCTTGTCATACCACAGGCCGCAGTGAGATGGTACGGGGATGAGTTGGTTCGTCAAATCATGTCATGGTTCTGGATGGCCACTTTTCAGTCTTCCAGTCCGACGCTATGGGTTTCGCAATTTCAACTCTACATTGACTTCATGCTTTCTGGTGAACGTGGCCCAACAAAATTTGAATCCTGGCAGGTTGGACGAAAAGCACCTCATATTGACTTGCTCGCGGTGCCGTTCCAAACTAGGTCTAGGTGGTTCAATAAGGTCCTTAAAGAGTGCATGAGACATGCAGGGGCTGGACTTACGTATGCATATTGCCGCCCGAGTTCGCGAGCGCTGTTTTTGCACACCGGCTGTCTGGCATTACCTTGGAGTTTGGATCGCCTTGAGGCTGTGGATGAATGGATCTTGCGTATGATCCCTGCTGGAGTTCAGAGAAGTTCCAAAGCATTGGAAGGGCTTCCGATCGCGACCAAAGACGAGCGATTTGATCCAGTTTGGTTCACCACGGCCTGACATTCTGAAACGCGGACTGTCAGCGCCCGACTCTGGCAGTGCGTCTGATAAAGTGGGATAAAGTGGTGGTTTGGAACATTTTTTATTTTCCATAATATGTGGGATAATCCTTCCCATTGACGAACTCATATTTTTCAGAGGGGTTGAAACCACCAACCAGATTATCAATTTGCGTGGGATTATCATCCAACTAATCCAGCTATTTTTTTTGGGGCTTCACTAGGTACCAGGGTTTTGACCCATAGCCAATATCCAGAACTAGTGACTGGAAAAATGAAACATGTGAACTTTTCACTATGAATGGGCAATTAACTGGACCAGTCATATGGTTTCACAATCAAGAAACAATGTTATCCGTAGCAAAT
>Ga0126342_10017830_pt1 | contig 12239 bp, 10 predicted proteins | sample Cyp1metagenome_FD_92528 | JGI IMG/M metagenome (GOLD analysis project Ga0126342, IMG submission 92528) | Coral microbial communities from Lord Howe Island, Old Settlement Bay, Australia - Cyphastrea 1 metagenome | ecosystem: Host-associated > Invertebrates > Cnidaria > Coral ... | reverse complement strand
GCTCGACAAATCACATGCAAGCAGAATAGATTGGACGTATAGTAGCAGATTGTGGAAATGATGCGAAAATGCGGGATGCTCGACAGGAACACAAGCGGAGTTGGACCTTGGAACCTTTCTTCACAGCAGCTGGAAGTACTTCCGCAACTTCTTGCGGCTCTTCCTGTACACTAAACACACTTCAAGACCCGTCTTGAGAGGACCCAGGTTGCTTTCATTTGCTTTCGTAAGGCTTCCAAGTTCCAGATGGAAATCCCAAAGTGACCAACATGTGACCAACATGTGATCAACATTGACTTTGATTCTATTTCGAACTATGCCAAGTTGGCAAAAAAAAAACATGACATACAATGACAATCTATGGCATTATCACATTGATCATCTGGTCTGCCTGGAGTAGCTTTTACAGTTTACAGCAATGTTCTTTTCATCATGTGCTTTAACATCATCATTTCCTCGAATTTCAAATTTCAAAGCTTTGAAGTGCTCTGTGCGGAAACTGCTCTGCTCTCTCTTGAGTTCCAAGACGCATAAATATTTCACATGTGTGACACTTTGGCCTCCCAAACCCAACCTCCACAGCCTTCTGTTTTGGCAAATGCGATTTTTTCTGCTCCTAGTGAGGTGCAATCATTGCAACTAAATTTGCCATGGAACGATAGAGAAGGGCTTTAGATGATATATGATGATATCAAAGATTTTTCAAGTCAAGCCATTCTATCAGACGCTGATATGCTGACACACTCAATTCGGTGTTTTCGTATGTCCGGGTGACAAAGACTTTTGAGCCCAGGCGTCCGTAGCACCAGGGGAGGCAGTGAGGGGCATCATGCCAGGCAGCGACCTTGAAACAAACGGAGGGCAAATGAAATAAAACAGTCGGTCAAAGTCAAAGCTGCATTCATTTTTGCAGGGCACCCGCAGCTTGGGTATGACTTTTGGCAATGACGCTGACGACGCATTGCAACGACAGATTCCGGATCCTGGATAATCCCCGTCCCCCCTGACGACGCATTGTGACGACACATTGCCTGCTGACGCATTGCCTGTTCGGGCCAGGCATGAGGAGTAAGGGCGCAGGCGTACGGTTGCATGTGAGAAGATAAATAGAGGAATGCAAATGGAGAAAGAGGAGCCGGAGGGCAGAAAGGGATTTGGTCTGATCACCAAGGCTTGGGCTATGTAGATATTTAAGGCGTAGAGGTAATGCAGGGGGTTGTTGGAAATTGGGAAATTGGGACATTTCGGCAGCTGGTAGGAAGGGGTTATGGTATCTCATGCTGGCACAGGATAATTAATCAAGATCGTGTGGCGCGTTTTTGCAAACCTCAGTTGAAAATCCTTGGGGCAAGGATCAATCATTGAGTTGAAGTTTAATCTTCTTAGCTTCTTACCAAACCCGAACCAAGAGAGTGCCGGAGTGTTCCAGGAGAAAGCTTACAGCGTAGCATCCAGAGAGTAATTTGGAGATTCAACGAAAAAGTTAAGAGTGTAGCATTCAGAGCATGCTGGAGTTAGTGCGTAACATCAAGAGCGCGTTACATCAAGAGCGCGTTGGAAGTTCCAAGGCTAAAAGCATAGCACCAAAAACGTTTTCAACATCCCAAGAGCAAGTCAGGAGGCTAGCATCACAAGAACGCTGGTAGTTCCAAGAGGATGCCAAGAGCGTAGCACCAAGCTCCAAGAGAAAGCTAATTAAGCGAGTAGTACCAGGAGAGCGCGTTGAAGGACCAAGAAAAATACCTAAGAGTCTAGCATCCAGAGCGTGTTGGAGGCCAGAGTGTAGCATCCAGAGAATGCTGGAATGCTTGAGGAAAAGCAGCAACTAGAGCGTCCTGGCCTGCGTGGTCCAGAACAAAGCTAAAAGCGTAGCACCAAGAGCGTGACTGTCTCCAGACCGCAGCGTCAAGAGGAGGAGCGTAGCACCAACAAGAGCGCTGTGGAAGTTCCAAGAAAAAGTTAAGAGCGTATTATCACAATTGTGGTGGACCGTTGCGTCAAGAGCATCTGGAACTGTTCCAAGAGAAGGTTCAGCACGTAGCATCAAGAGAGTGTCGGAGCCGGAGCCAAGAACGTAGCATCAAGAGTGGGCCAAACTGGTCCAGGACAAAGCTAAGAGCGTAGCATCAAGAGCGTGTTGGAGTTTAATGCGTCACAAAAAGAAGCAAAAAAAAAGCGCTCCAAGTAAAACCAAGAGCGTAGCGTCAAGAGCGTGCTGGCATGTCCCAGGACAAAGCAAAGAGAAAGTGTCGGAAAGCCCGCGAGAGTTAAGAGAATAAAAAACACCAAGAGCGTGCTGGAAGTTCCAATAGGAAGCCAAGAGCGTAGCATCAAGAGCATGTCGAGGCCAAGAGAACAGTATCAAGCGCTCGCCGGACTGTCCCAGGAGAAAGCTAAAGGCGTAGCAGCAAAGTCGGAAAACCCAAGAGTAAGCCAAAAGCATAGCAGCAAGAGTGCGTTGGAAAGCCCAAGGGATCCAAGATAAGCCAAGTGTTCGAACAGAGCAAGCCAGGAGGCTAGCATCAAGAGCATGTCGCTCGTTACTCTACCCTATCGTTCGTTTTCCCTTCTGTTCCGTACGTCGCTCGTTTCGTTTTAACTTCTTCTATCTTCTTCTCCTTCCATCCATTTTCAACTCTTACATCCGGTCCGTTTACCTGTTCCTTTCGTCTCGAGTCGTTCATTTCGTTACTTCTTTCCTTTCGTTTTCAGTCTTACATCCGGTTCGTTTACCTCTTCCTTTCCTTTCAGCAGGTCCATTTCATTGCATCCGTCCTTTCGTTGCAACTCTTCCCTTCCATTCGTTACTTCTTTCCTTTCGTTTCAACTCTTTTACATCCCCTTCATTACTTTTTCCCTTTCGTTTCAACTCCTCCCTTCTGTTCCCTATACGTTGTTCCTTTTGTTTTAAACTCTTCTCTTCCGTTTGATACTGCCTCCCATCCTTTTTCAACGCGTCCATCCTGTTCATTTACCTCTTCCTTTCATTTCAAGGCGTTCATTTCGTTATTTTCGTTATTTCCTGCCTTTCGTTTCAAGGTTTCAATCCCGTTCGTTTACCGTTTCAAGTCGTTCATTCCGTTACCTCCCTCCTGTCGCTTCAACTCTTCTTTCCTGTTCGTCTTGCTCTTCCTTTCCTTTCAACTCGTCCATTTCATTGCATCCGTCCTTTCGTTGCAACTCTTCCCTTCCATTCGTTACTTCCTTCGCCTTTTGCTTCAACTCTTTTTCATCCCGTTCGTTACCTTTTCCCTTTCGTTTCAACTCTTCGCTTCTGTTCCCTCTCCGTCGTTTCTTTCGTTTAAAACTTTAAACTCTTCTATCCTCTTCATGTACCTCTTCCTTTCGTTTCAAGGCGCTCGTTTCGCTACTTCCTTCCTTCATTTCAATTCTTACATGCAGTTCGTTTACCTCTTCCTTTCGTTTCAACTCTTCTTTCCTGTTCGTCTTGCTTTTCCTTTCCTTTCAACTCGTCCATTTTATTGCATCCGTCCTTTCCCGTTCCATTCGTTACTTCCTTCCTTTCGTTTCAAAACTTCCCACCCCTTCGTTTGCCTCTTCCTTTCGTTTCCAGTCGTTCATTTCATTTCATGATTCCTTCCGTTTCAACTCGAACATCCCGTGTCATCGCAGAGTTGAAAAAACTCGAGTGGCTGCAAGTGGCTGCTTTTTTGAATTTCAACTACCGCGCGTTTTGCAACAATGTTACAGTTTCTAATCCAGGCCTTGTTCGCCTTCCTCCTTGAAACCCAAGAAAATATGGATCTGATGGTCTGGGGGCTCCACAATATTCCTTTCATTGGCAATAGGGGTCGCCACACATCCCCGAGCCCACAAACACACCATCCGGCAGATTCCTACTTGTGGGTATCGCAACTTGCAGCTAAGCTGACTATATCTATATATCTGTTATATTTCAAGAATCTGGGTGTCTGTTCGAAACTTCTTTTGATAACGCGGTCTTTTTGGAATGTGGTAGAGGAAGGCAGGGAGCAGACTGACGCTTATACGGATGCCACGCAATTAATGCACAGTATAATGTGCGCACTGCAAGACTTGCCGTACTTGATGCCTTCGCACCACGCATTGTGCCTGCCATATCTTGTCATGAGCTTGCCGAAACATCAGAAACTCTGCCTGGGCAACCCCATCTTACATTTTCGAATGCTACACTCCTTTGTCGGGTCTGGTCTTCGGGAAAGAATTCGTCTTCGGGAGCCATTCGTCTTCGGCACGGAATTCGTCTTCGGGGGGCAATTTTCGTCTTCGGTGAATTCGTCTTCAGAATTCGTCTTCAGAATTCATCTTCGGGAAGTAATTCGTATTCGGGGAAATTCGTCTTCAGAATTCGTCTTCGGGGAGTTCGTCTTCGGGGAATTCGTCTTCGGAATCCGTCTTCGAAAAGGAATTCGTCTTCGGGGGGCAATTTTCGTCTTCGGTGAATTCGTCTTCAGAATTCGTATTCGGGGAAATTCGTCTTCAGAATTCGTCTTCGGGGAGTTCGTCTTCGGGTAATTCGTCTTCGGAATCCGTCTTCGAAAAGGAATTCGTCTTCGGGGGGCAATTCGTCTTCAGGGAATTCGTCTTCGTAATTCGTCTTCGTCTGCGGGTGGAAAAGTGATACCCGCGCAGCGGCCACAATGCATCTTTGCGTGTTGTAGATTATTGGGATGTTGAACACGTACCATGTTTTCTCCAAAGCCCCTGGGTTAATTTGAGGCACAAGACATCAAAAGTAGATGCAGTTTCCCGATTTTTTTGCGGTAGAAAAGCTGAGTTTCCTGTGTTGTTTATTGTTTTTTCCCCTCCCTCTGGGGCAATTTGACAAACAATCCCCAGAATTCATCGAATTGGAATGAATTGTGTTTTCTTTGGTTGTCCATTCTGTCTGCCTTTTTGGGTACGCATTCTGGAACCATGTCTATAGTGCATTTCAACTAAGAAATGAGCAGCAAGTCTAACGTAGACATTTGCTTCACTAGACATCGCATCAATGCATACAGCTTGTTGAATAAGCAGAAATACAGCACAACAAAGTAATTACATTCACAGATATTCACAGCACATGTGGCTCTCACTAGGGCCCAAGCTGCGATTCCTCTTTGGCGTTCTTTTTCTCTGTCTTTTCCTTTCTCTTGCTGGTCTCTTTCGTCTCTTCGGCTTCTTCTCCTTTTCCTTGCATTTTCTCCTGTGGCTCGTCCCTCTCCTTGGCGTTCTCCTTTTCTTTCTCTTTCGCCTTGTCCCTTGGTTTGGGCTTGCCATCCTTAGCATCTTTTTTCTCTTTCCCTTCTGCATTCTCATCTTTGGATTCCTTGATGCCCTTTTTGTCCTGTGAGTCTTTCGCGCTACTCTTGTCATTGCCTTTAGCAGGTCTGTTCCAGTCGTTCTCTTCATCGGACCAACCATGCTTTTCTGCAGCCTGCCAGCACAAACAAAGAGACAAGCAACACAGCATTTGAATCATAGGGTGGAAATGCCATTCCTCTCTCTCTCTCCCCTTGTTGCTCCCTCTCTCTCCGTGCATCTATCTCCAATAGTTTGCAAGAAACCGGGGCTGGCCTCTCTTTTGGAATCTCTTAGAGGCTTGCTACTCCTTTGGCTGGGTTCGTGAAAGCACGGCAGAATAACACATTGACTTAGTATAATTAGATATAATTAGTATAGAATATTATAGTAATAGAATATTCCCCGCTGTTGTGCAAGTCAATACTATCCTCACAGGACTTTAGAGTAGATGGCATATCTGCCCAAAGATTCTGAAACTGAGGAAACCTTGGAACTGGCCCTCAAGCAATGCATTTTTGAATTGAATTGAATCGAATTGAATGATGGAACTGGGTTCTGCATGGTTTTGTCCTGTAAAGCCAGAATCTACTGCCGCTGAGAGTCGCTTCCTGAGAGGCGTTCAATTTCTCCGGCAAAGCTGCCGAAGAATTTCTGGCTTCACTAGCCACTTGAGTCCACATTTCTGGGGCGTCAGGTGGCTGCAAGGCAGGAGCTGATGGGGCAGTGGCAGCCGGCGCAGGCGTGTCAGAGGCAGCAGGCTGCGAGTCGCCATCGCGGGTCTCGGCTTCCTCTTCCACAACTTCCACAACTTCCGCGTCCTCATGTTCTATGGATTCTTTGGCCCGCGGCCTCTATTTGCTTCTGGCAATAATTATCTAGCATCCCCCGACTGGCTTCATCATCCCTACCCTACCCTTCAAAAGGGGTGAGATGGGGGTGAGCTGTGTAACTTAACATGCTTTCACTCCAATCCACGCCCACGCAGCTGTAATATGTATGCGGCAGGACTTCGGGTATCTCACAGCAACCGATCTCCACTTTTAGTCATGTGAGCAATCTAGGAAACTCGAGGTTCACGAGAGTCACGGGAGGATATCACAAATTTGGGAAGGTCCCATCGCCTACCCGGCATTTGAACAAAACATGATGTATGTGGCAATTTTTGGGGACGTCTCTTAAACGAAGATGAAGTATGCGCACAGGTATGCACCGGTATAACATACAGTAATTGACATTGATATCACATAGCCTTCGAAGGAGGTATTACTATTTTCGAAGGACCCATCGCTTACATTCGCTTACCTCATGTTTGTCCAATTCTTGAAAACCCATCTCCATCCGTTTATATATTATATAATATGTGTGTGTGCGTGTGTGTGTTTCCTATTGCCAGAGTCTGGCTATGCACAAAGGCTGGGTGCCTCCGGGTCATGTAGCTTATGTTTTGCTGGGGCTCTCATGAGAGCTGTAGCCTGCATTCTGAACATTCCAATTCACAGGGTGTGGGGTACCTCGCGGTCATCTGGCTTACATTCCCGATGGGGTTGTGATTAGACTAATTATCAAACATTCAGCACAATTCCATGTGTAGCTCGACGGCAAGTTGTCACCCTGGAAGTTCCCCAATGCTTCTGCAAAGGAAACTGACAAAGAAAGTCATAAAAGGTGACGGGGTGTTGCTTTTCGCCGGCGTCTACTTCTCAGCCGAAGCTGCACCTGTGGGGAAATGGATCACCAGAATGATTCAGAACGCGGCGATTTTGAAATTGCTGTCTCTGGATGCGCTTCAATGTGTCTCAATCAAGCTTGTTTAGCGGATATCCATGGTCCATGGTAGACAAAAAACATCAAAAAAACATGTGCATGCTCAGTAGCTTCTTTCAATCTCCTTCATACAATTTCCAAGCTGAGGCCTCAAGGGCACGGTGAATCCTACAGTTACACTTCCCAAACAAAACGTTCAACGCGTCCTTCGCGTTCTTCGCCAATGAATCACTGCTGAGCTTTTCGGCAATGCGTCGCAGCACAGACAAGTGCCCTTCGCCACTGCTGCAGCCTTTCTCAGCATCTGCCAGCTCCAAACCTAACACTGGACTAGACATGGCGCATCATGGCGCGATCCATCCAATAATAATAGTCCTAAGTACGTATATTTAATAGAGATATGCTATGTGTAGTACTGTCTTGTATTGTATTGGCGTTGGTATTGGTATTCTATTCTATGTAGTTCTGCATATGTGTGTGTGTGTGTGCGGTTCTGTTATGAGTATGCATGCGTATGGATGCGTATGGATGTGTGTGGATGTATGTGTGGATGGATGTGTGGATGTATTAGGCATGTGTATCATGTGTATATATGTCTTTAATGTTGGGCTCTGATTAGTGTGGGGGGGCCCGGCCCCCCCCTCAACAATTTTAGTCTACTCAAAAACTCGGCATTTTCTGCGCCCCCTCCTCAACAATTTTTAGGATAGTCAACTTAAGTAAGGATTTCAATTGATATCAATCTACTTTCAATTGATTTTCTTTTTAAACCTCAAAGAAATCTGTTGATAAGAAAGGATTTCAATTAAAATATATTAAAATAAAATTGACTTTCAATTCATTTGAGTCTACTTTCAATTGGTTTTCCTTTTAAACCTCAAAGAAATCTATTGATAAGAAAGGCTTTCAATTGAAATCAATTTACTTTCAACTCATTTGAATCTACTTTCAATTGATCTTCCTTTTGAACCTCAAAGAAATCTGTTGGTAAGAAAGAATTTCAATTGAAATCAATGTCCTTTCAATTCATTTGAATCTACTTTCAATTGATCGTCCTTTTAAATCCCCAAACAATCGCCCCAAAGGTTTTTGTGCACAATAGGGTACCATCCAAACAATTACATTATTGAGAATTTGGGTCACTCATGGGGTACCCGGTTGAAAAATTGTTTGAGTGCTGTTATTAAATAAGGGTTTAATAAGGCATCTATTTTTTGGGGAAACCTTGCATTTTCAAGGCTTTAACATGGATATGGCTGTCTAAAGTAAATGGACCAGCTTTACCCAAAAAAAGGCGTACAAATGTGTTTTTTGTTTTATTCTCACCCCAACAGTTTTTATGCACAATAGGGTGCCATCCAAACAATTAATATTATTGAGGATCTGGGTCACTCATGGGGAGGCCCTTGAAGAATTGTTTTTGCGTTGTTTTTAAATAAGGATTTAATAAGGCATCTAATTATGTGGGAAACCGTGCATTTTCAAGGCTTTAACATGGATATGGCTTTCTAAAGTAAATGGACCAGCTTTACCCAAAGAAAGGTGGATAAAAGGTTTTTGTTTTTTTCACCCAAAAAGTTGTTGTGCACTCTAGGGTACTATCAATCTAATTACATTATTGAGGATCTGGGTCACTCATGGGGTACCCCCTTGAAGAATTGTTTTTGCGCTGTTTTTAAATAAGGGTTTAATAAGACATCTAATTATTTGGGAAACCGTGCATTTTCAAGGCTTTAACATGGATATTATGGCTTTCTAAAGTAAATGGACCAGGTATGCAAATAAAACAGGGCAATTAATTATGTTTTTCTTGGACCATGTTTTCCTCCTAAAAAAAATTGGATCTGAGAAAAAACTTCTCACAATAGAGCCGTCCCCCTACAAACAGCAAGACGCTCAACTAGGAAGGAAAAACATCTCACAATAGGGTGCCATCACACTAATCGGAGGCTAACATTGTACATATGTATAATATCTGGGTGTATGTGATAATAATTGATAATATATATATATATTAATATAAATATAATGTGTATATATATATGTATATAATATACCGTGTCCCAAAAAGAGTTTGGCATCGATATGCATCAATGTAGTATAAATCCAACCTTGCGAGTCACAAATCTCGGTGTTCTTTTGTATCTTTTTGTTAGCTGAATACCAAGTGTCTTTGCATGTCCCTGCAGCTGAATACCAAGTTGCGAAGACGATTGACTTCCCGGTGACGCTCCAGCAATTCGTCCAAGCAAGAGGCGGCTTGCCGAGCAAGCCCCGCCTCCACAGCAAAGGGAATCAAGCAAGCCCCGCCTCCCCGCTCCATAGGCAAGTTTTCAAATGTCTTGAAACGGGATGAAAAGGGTTCAAGCAATTCAGTCGAATGAGAGCTTTGCCAATCTTGTCCCCTGCTCCAATTCCTAATGGATCCAATGAATTTCCAGTGGTTCAATTGATGAAACATGGCGAAGGCAGGTCACCATGGCCTCCTCATCGCGCGCCAAAGTAAGTTGCTGCCGTAGCTCATGATGCTTTCGCACCAGCTCCCTGCATCGCGAGGGAGGAACTGCAATAACTTCACTGTGTCAAATGTGTCAAAGCAAAAGTTTTTTTAATGCAAGGCAAGAAACGCAATGCCTAGACGCCATGACATGCCATGGTCCAGGCCATGGTTGGTATCACTGATGACATGTGACGACATGTGATGACCAGAGTGGATGTTGATTCCTTTTCCTGGTGTATTGGACTGGATTGTGATTAATTATATAACTATCGGTGATTCAGTATATTCAGTCATGGCTATTCGGTTGGATTCGGTGGGAGTCGGCTTATGTCGGCTCTGCTTTGTTTTTTCATGTTTTTTCCATTTTTTGGCCTTGCCATGCCTTGCCTGGAAGATCGAATTCGGGTTCTGAGCTCTGAGAGCTCATCCAACTGTGCGAGATGAACGAGGCGCAACTGTTCCACCACAGCGCGTGGCAAACGTTCAACCCCGACCCTGTCCACCCCGTCAACCCGTGCCATAGCTCCGCCATGGCCGTTGTGGCCGTCGATGTGACTGCCAAGCATTGGGACAACATGGCTGCAGGGAAGAAAAAACATATCATTTCTTTTACCAGTGTCAAATGTGCAAAAACGTGTTGCATGCATAACCAAGCTGGAATGAGTCTGACGCCCCACTCTGGTTTGCCTCCTCAGATTCCTCAGTGCCGGCCCACCATTATCGCGCAGCGTCGTGCAGCTTCCAAGCAAGTTGGAAATGGATAGAAACGGCATCACAGTCGTGGTTTGTTTTACTCGCATCACACCTCTCAGGCTGAACAGCTCCATAGGAGCCTCAAGCCTTCCAAAAGCTGTAGGCCAGGGCAGGACTCTGGCAACCCGGGAAGCTCTGGCCGCGTTTTTCAAGGCGGCCACCAATTTGCCATGGCAGAATCTGGCAGATGCTGGTGCCAGGACAAACCGCAGGCCTCCCGGCTAGGATAACATTGTCCCTACTCCGCGGCTGTAAAGGCCTCGAATTTGTATATGCACTTGGACTGGTTTGATTGCTCTTGCTGCATTGAAACACGTTGAAACCATGCGATCATAGATGCGAAACATTGTGAAGATCTGTAAAATCTGAGCGAAAAAAATGTGAACATTGAACACTGATTAATATTGCAAGTGACCAAAGGCAAAGATTTTCGAGTGGGTTCTTAATTATATGACGCTTTTGCAGTCCACTCCAAGTAGCTGCAGATTCTGCACGTGCACTAGGTGTACCGACTCTTGGCCTTGGCCTTTGGCCCCCCTTCAGACATTATTCGCTCTCCTCAGTTTTCGAAAGATTTGGATTTTCATTTCTTTGAATTCTCGAAGAGCTTTGCACTTTACACGTTTTCAAGCATTCGCAGAAAATTGAAGTGTATAGTTTCTCGCCAATCTACCCGCAAAAACAATGCATATAGAAAAACAATGAACTGCACACACTGCGAGCTCGCCCAAATTGCAGAGCTACATTTCATTCATGCCTAGCCACAAATTTCTAAAAATGCCACACATAAATTTGCACTGAGCTCGTCACGCGCCGGGCTGGCGGGGCTGTCTGGGGTAGAGGCGCCGGTCCTTTGCAGGTCTTACTGGACGGATTCCCTGCTCACAAAAATGTAGCATCATGAGTGTCCAGGTACAGTGCTGCAAGCCAGTACTTTGACCAAAGCAAGTGCGTTCTACAATTACATCAGGTTACACTGGTGACATCTACTGACTAGTTATATATCTCTGATCTAGTTATCAATTGGTCGCTGTACCTTTACCTCGTTTACGTGCTTGTGCCAGTGTGCGATTTCGCACGCAACCAAAAAAAGGCCTCAGCACGCGGATGACAGGAGGGAGATCGGAGATGCGAGGCCCAGCTCCGCCTGCTACAGTACACAAATGCCAGCCAAATAAAAAGGAATAAAACCACATTTTACCAAGAATCTAGCTTGTTCATTATATATACCCAGGACTTCCTGGTCGTGGTTTAACCATGATCCAGCACAACGTCGTGGTTTTACCAGAATCCATGCTTATATTAATTATGATCTAAGGAATAACTCATCATTTCATGATGCTGGCTGCTATTCCAAAGTTATCTGATGTTCTGAAAGGTATCACCTTTAGCTGAATTTAGCACAAAAGTGTGGAAACTGGTGGTTTTATAGCAGCCGTGATCACACCGTGAGACCCCCCCGAACGTCGTGATTTTGTGTATTGGCGTCAAGGTTTTACCGTGAGCCAACCGTGAGCCAACAGCGACTAACGGCTACCCTGTGTGTGTCTGGTGGTATAGACACGAGAATGGTGATGGTGAAGCATACACATTACTTGATCAACATGTGTTTTAATTCATGAACATGAGAATGATGATGATAAAATCTATACCTTAATTTGGCGATGTATGCACGTCGTGGTCTTACCGTGTCTTTCGTGCACCTCGTGGTTTAACTATGTTTTTCGAAGTCCTGGGTATATATATATATAAATACAAATAAATACAACATTTACTTGAGAGGGGGAACACGAAAGGTAGGTAAGCAAGAAAAGAACCGAAGAAAAAATGAAGGGGAGAGGGGAGGGAAAAATACATAAAGTGGAGTCTGGTAAAAGCGACGCGGCCATTTTCTTTCCAAAAATATGAAGGGGAGTCTGGTAAAAGCGACTGAAAG
>Ga0126342_10017829_pt1 | contig 12240 bp, 9 predicted proteins | sample Cyp1metagenome_FD_92528 | JGI IMG/M metagenome (GOLD analysis project Ga0126342, IMG submission 92528) | Coral microbial communities from Lord Howe Island, Old Settlement Bay, Australia - Cyphastrea 1 metagenome | ecosystem: Host-associated > Invertebrates > Cnidaria > Coral ... | reverse complement strand
TGGCACTTGGTGACATCGACCGTCACTTTGCGTGGCAGGCGTGGCACTTGGTGACATCGACCGTCACTTTGCGTAGCAGGCGTGGCACTTATGGCACTGGATTGGCTCCGGTGGCACGCTTGGGCCCCGTTTAACGGCGCCGTGGCCGCCGCCGCTGTTTGCGTGGCAGGTGTGGCACTTGGCGACATCGACCTTCACTTCACGTGGTAGGCATGGCACTTGGTGACATCGACCGTCACTTTGCATGGCAGGCGTGGCACTTATGGCACTGGACTGGCTCCGGTGGCGCTTGGGCCTCGTTTGGCGCCGTGGTCGCCGGGCATTTTGCGTGGCATGCGTCGCGGGAACGTCTTATACTCAGGTCTCTGCAGGCCTGGAACACACCCTTCTGCTTCTTTGCAATGGGGATGTGGTTGCTTGTGGAGCCAACGGCGAGGGCCAATGTGATATTGAGTTGGGAGGGGCTCCGGTGACGTGTGTGCAAGTTTCTGCAGGTGCTCTTCACAGCGTTCTTCTGCTCAGTGATGGTACTGCCGTGGCCTTTGGATGGAACACCAGTGGACAATGCACTGTCCCTGTGTGTGACTCCAGATTCTTCACCCAGGTTTCTGCAGGTGCATGTCACTGTATTTCTCCGAAGTGATGGCATTGCTGTCTGTACGGGAATGCTAGAGCACTTCGAAGGGGTGCAGAGAGCAGGATTGGAAATAATTGTGGCTGGCGACGGCCCTACGGTGGGGATCACGAGGGATGGCACAGCAGTCTGCGGTGGCTTCAACCATGACGGTCAATGCAATATTCCTGCCCTGCCGGATGGAGTGACTTACAGCACTTTCTCTAGATTCTCGATGGCGTCCCACACTTTCGGCTTTGAGGTTTTGGCGATCAATGACCATGAGGTCAATGTGATCTTGACGAATCTCGGTGGGCAAGAACGACTGCGGTGGAGGCGGTTTGGTCACGAGGAGGCCTTTGCAATCTTCATGCTCATCTCATTCGACTTGAAGCTGCCGGTTCAGTCGCTGCATCTCATTCTACCCAGCGGCGATTTGCTACATCATTGTTGTGGTCAACAGCCGGGGCTGACTTTGGATGGCTTGGTCGAACGGCCAAGACAAAGAAGGCGATTTACACCATGAAGGCCATGGAAAGCGATGAAGGCTGACAAAGCCATGAAAGCCAAAGAGCCATCGTGCCGTGAGCTGGGTTGGGAAAATGACAGAGTTCCCAAACCAGATTTAAAATGATTTCAGCCCATAGAGGGGGGTAGTTTCCCATACTAACCGTTGGTTGCCTGGTAGGGGTGCCGAAAAAATGGGGTTTTCTAAAGGTCCAATTCCCATGGGGTGACCAGAAAAGAATAACACTACCATGATGACTTACTGTATTGCCCAAAAATAAATCATGGTGAATTTACCAGAAAGGTCAACTTTTTTGAGCACAGGAATTGACCGATCAACCCCCATGTGACCAACATGTTCGCCTTTCCCAGCTCACCAGAAAGGCCATAAATTGGGTTTAATGACTTTCGACCAACCCCCAGTGACCAACTATTAGTGTCATGTGGGGTTTGATTCATGTTTGTATTAGGGATTATACTAATGACGCCCTGGAGGTCATTTAGACCATTGAAAGAAAGGTCGTTCACCCAACTGGGTAGTGAAAAACCCCTACGCCAAATAATGGTCTTTCCAAGTTGGCCCAGGATGTTGGACGTGCAAAATCCAAGAATGAAATGTCTTCAATGAATCGAAACCCATCATAAAAAGATGCGTGCCCGTAATTTGCCTAAACATTGTGGTTATCTGGATCAACCTTTGATGAGTACTTTAGTACTGATTTTTTGCTGTAAGTGAGGAACTATATTAACCAGCAACGCATCTGTCATTTTTGCAGGGTATCTTAGATCAGGCATCTTATATATCTGGTGGAAACTGGGATCCTGGGGGTATCTTGTCCGAGGGGGCCAACCCTCTCAAAATAGGGGATACCCCATTTCATGGCCATTCAGGGTGGGAATGTAATAATCATTTCAAGAGGGTGCTTCGGATTTGCAGCCTGCAGGTGCATACGCAGAAGTGAGATGGGTGAGGGCGCGAGTGAGCAAGCATTGTGCAAAAGACTATTGCATTGGCATGAGCTGGGGTTTCTGTGGTGATGTCCAATCTGGTCTTTTAATGGGCACTGTGCGTGGCACTTATGGCACTGGACTGGCTCTGGTGGCGCGCTTGGGCCCCATTTGTCGCCGTGGTCGTCGCGGCTGTTTGCGTGGCAGGCGTGGCACTTGGCGACATCGACCTTCACTTTGCGTGGCAGGCGTGGCACTTGGCGACATCGACCTTCACTTTGCGTGGCAGTTGTGGCACTTATGGCACTGGACTGGCTCTGGCGGCACACACACACAACTCTTCCACACAACTTTGTCACACACAACTCTTTCACACACAACTTTGTCACATGCATCTCTTTCACACACAATCTTTTACACAACTTTGTCACGTACAACTGTTTCACACAACACTTTTACATACACAAACTTACACACACAACACTGTCACACACAGCTCTTTCACCCAACCTGTCTTGCACCATCTCCTTTCCTGCCTGCCTTTCCCATCTCATTTTCACATCTGCTTGTGATCATTGGAAGAAGTTGATTTGTGGGGTTATCCGGTCCTTTAATTGTTTCCACCCATAAAAACGGTGATGACTTGTGGATGGTGACTATGGCATGGGGTGAATCCCGCGTTCATCACACTAGTCACGACTATCTTAATCATCATTAGCCATTTAACCATTGGTTTTCCAGAAACCATGGGAAATCTTGGGATGATTTTGAGTGAATCCCACATTGGAGGAGCATCCCGCTTAGTGGTTCTCCAAGGTGATGATGCGACAGATCTGCGTCCGTGTGCCTTGGATGTTCATCAAGAACCATGGAAGTTTTTCAGGCCAAAAAAACGGCATTTAATTTGTTTATGTTTGCTTAAATGGACGTTTAAGGTGGTTTTCAGGTATAATAGAAACCAACAATGGAAATAATCACAGTTTGGTGGCTTATATGTCCAATCGAACCGGGGTTCCAATAGAAACAGGGATCAATTTTTGCCGTGACTTCACCGCCCCATTATCGTTGGCCTGTTTTATTCAAGGCCCCCACCTTCAATTTCACGGTGTTATCTAGATATACATACACATCACTGGTTGGTGGGAATATCTATTTTTTGGAATATATTGATTTTTCCATCTATTGGGAATTTAATCATCCCAACTGACGAACTCATATTTTTCAGAGGGGGTGAAACCACCAACCAGATCATAAAGGTGTCGATTTATGTATTTCCTCATCGGGTGGAAACCTCCTGCAACTCCGAAGGGATCACGGCATTGATCAGTGGGTCACCAGCATGTCATGACGATTTCCATCCCTCAAACCAAAAACCGAAGAGTGGTTCAATTATTGTTTTTGTTATCATATTACAGTATTGTTCTTAATAATCATAAAATACATATATCAATCAACTATATCTATATATATAATATAATATAATATAATATAATATAATATGATATAATATAATATGATATACTATAATATAATATAATATAATATAATATAATATAGTATAATATAGTATAATATAATATAATAGAATAGAGTAAAATATAAGATATAGTATAATATGATACAATATAATATAATATAATATAATATAATATATATATATGTATACAAATATACTATTATTTTTGTTATTAATACTGCCCTTGTTAAGAATCCGAAAGCTTGAGGTCCAGGTTCCCTCAAATCTCTTATTTTCAAATTCTTATTCTGGTTTTTCCGCAAAGCCTCAGTTTTCTTCAAGTTATTAGGGAAAGCAATGTTCCAGGTCCCCAAGTCCACCCACATATTGATTTTACGTGGATTGGAAGCAGTCCAAGCATGTGCGAAAAAAATCGGAGCTTGAAAAATTGTTTTTCCGCAAAACCCGATTTCATCCCATAAGACCATAAGGGGTCACGCCACAAAAAAAAATGAACCGCAAACGAATTGCAAACCTCACGTATAAGCAGTCATTTAAGAATTTGGCAATCCTATTCCAGTGTCCCTCAAATTCTTAAAGTACTATGTGTTTGGTATAGCTGAAAATATGTAGCCCGCCTTGGATTCGAACCCCTCAAATTCTTATACAGTGAATTCTTGTACAATACTCAAGCTGTATAATACACACATATTATATATATATATATATATATCTGGGTAAATTATAACGACCTCACTGCGACCTCACTGGAATCATGGTTAGTAAGAGGAATCATCCCCAAATGGCCCAACAATTCAGGTTAGTGAAATATGAAAATTTACCCAGATATATATATATATATACAGATGTAGTATTTTCTGCAAACAATTCTTTGGTGTTATTCTTTGTCGCAGTGTCAAGGCGGCAAATCAGGCGGTGCGCCGCCAGGTGCTTCAGCCGTGTCTGGACCGGATTTTAGACGGTCAGAACTTGGGTTTAATGTGGGGATATAAACCAACAAACCATTCAATGGTTTATAGTTTATGATGGTTAATGATGCTTAATGATGGTTAATGGGGACGGATTTAGACATATCACTATCATTAACCATCATTAACCATTTTGGGGATACCCCATTTATGGACCCCCCCATATAACTATATATGATATATATGTTTGAATGGGGGTTATAAAGCAACAAACATCACTGGAAGGGCATCACCTTGTGGAAACATGTGAAACCAGGATGTTTTTTCGATGTTTCCGTATTTATAATTGTCAGGTTCCAACTTTTTTCAAAGGAATTATTTTGGGGTTGATTCAATCATCAACAACCTCAGGAAACTAGGAAACAACTCCAAAAATGGCAAAGTAGCATGATTGAGACATCAATGAACAGGGGTACACGCAATAAATCTGGTAATTCAACATAGCTATGGAAAATCACCATTTTTAATGGGTAAATCCACTATAAATGGCCATTTTCAATAGCTATGTTAGTTTACCAGAGGGTACACGCAATAAATCTGGACAACCATAAAAAAACACGGGGATTGAACCAGAACACATGGGGATGATGTTGGGTTTTTACGCATCAAACCCTGAGCAAATTGCTATTTTTTAGAGGATTTACCCTCTGGTTATTTAACATAGCCATGGAAAATGACCCATTTATAGATGGTTTACCTATTAAACATGGTGATTTTCCATAGCTATGTTAAATTTACGTAACCATCAATACTAATTGCGGATAGATGGGATACATCATCATCCTGGTGTGGGTTTTCATGCCACTGAAAATCTGGCTGCTAGTAGCCTCACTGGCCTCACTGCCAGGATTTTAGCAGTGGGGATCCGACGACAAAGTTGGGATTTTTTATGTGCCAACATGTGCCACTGGGGTTTTATCCAGTTTTTTGCAAGACAAAGACGGGAACTACCCTTTGGTAAACTAACGTAGCTATGGAAAATGGCCCATTCATAGATGATTTACATATTAACAATGGTGATTTTCCATAGTTATGTTAGTCTACTGGAGGGTAGCAACCAAAAAACCTGCAAGTCTATTGTTATCATTGATTTGTCCAATTGCATGTTGGTAGTTTGAATCATTTTAATTTCTGACCCTCACTGGATGACGATGATGATGACGATGATGATGACAACGATGATGATCCCAATTGGCTTAAAACCGGCCAGGATACTAGGTTAGGATCACAAAAATGGCTTTGCTATGGAGGTTTGTGGGGTCACTCATTTCTGCGAAACTACCCTCTGGTAATTTAACATAACTATGGAAAATCACAATTTTTAATGGGTAATCCACTCCAAATGGGCCATTTTGAATTGCTATGTTGGTTTACCAAAGAGTATCCCAAAAGACCACATATGAATTTTATGTACCAAACCCTGCAAAGCCAACCTGCGGCCAGATTTTAAGAGACGCCGCTGTATCAATTTCAATGGCATATGACTCTTTCGACCTCATTTTTTTTGGCAAGAATCCTCGTCCTAATTCCAAGGGGGCTTACCTTTGGCAACCTGGTTTTGCCATAGACACCAAGTGCCTAGTTCAACTTGGAACCCTCCAACCCCGCGTTGAAGTGCATTTTTAGCTGCGCGAAATTTGACCATCTCCAGAGACCACAAAAATCGCCCTTTTCGAACATATTTCTGTCAGTTGGGTATACCCTCTGGTTATGTCAAAATAGCTATTGAAAATGGTCATTTATAGTGTATTTTCCCATAAAAAATGGTGATTTTCCATAGCTATGTTAGTTTACCAGAGGGTAAATCTCATCTTGTTGGGGTCAACAGCCCTTCAGCAAACATCGCTGGAAACATCGCAGAAATCCAGATGATTCGCTGGCTTGGTTTCTAGTTCTAGGCACCAGATCTCATGGCAATCATTACTTGATCCCCCGAGGCAACAACAGTTGGTGCGTCACTTCGCAGGGCCAGTGGGGGGGCCTAGATATTTCATGCAAAAACCTAACCATTTTATGGGATATAAGGTGAGATAGCCATCCAACTTGACATCATATAGACGATATATAGACCTGGATGTTTCTGAAATGGGGTATGTACCCCGGACAATATTGGTATATATTGGTATTTATAATAGGGAACATGAGGATACGCCGTAAACCATCAATTTTGAAGAAGGCACCATATTTAGAGATAAACACAAATGAGGTATTCTTAAACTGGGGGACCCAGTGGAACCAAATGAGAAGAAGAAAGATGATTCAACATTTCCCCAAACTTTTGAGAAAACACCCAAATGGGATTGCCCTGAAATGAATCACCCTACACATGTTGAATGGTTTGATATGAAAGGTGACCGAAGTTTATTCAGATTTGTGGTTGCTTTGGTTCCCATGGTGCTTGCTTTTGAGCAATACCCAAATAACCTTCAGAATCTCAATGGCGTGCCAATTTAGGGAGCTAAACGAAACCGCACAAGGGTGTGTTGGGAATTTCTAAGATGCTGAAAATGGATCAATTTTTTTCAGGGGAGTCGAGCCCACGCATCATGAAAAAGATAAAGATAAAAAGTCAGATGCTGAGTTTCCTCAGAATATTTCTAAGGTGGCAGATACAACACATGCACAAGGAGTCTCAGGAAAAGAGACAGCCCCGCAAATCAGATCATGTTGCTGGGGGATTCTCTTGCCATTTTCAAGGGAATCCATGCTTCTGATCGAAATGAATGTTGCTAACTTGCGATGATCCTCATTTTTTTGGTGATTTCCCATGATTTCCCACTTACCAGAAGGGTCTAATTGTCAGTTCACCTGAGCTCTCCCGCCCTTAAAACAGCTCGCACATCGTCTTGAGGTGATGAACAAGCCAAGCGGCGAGGGCAAGCCGTTTCGACCGGCCTCGTTTGGGGCGCCCATTCAACCATACAGCTGAGTTCCATTTAGTTTTCTGATTTAACGTGGGATTCACCCAATGCTGCCATAAACAACTACCATTTTGCCACCCATGAAAGTGTCGATTTTAGGGATGGTTTATGGCATTCGGTTTACCACATTGGCTATAATTCTAGATTGCTTTCGTATACTGAAACATCTGGCTCTGGTAGTTGATCTGCTTTCTTCAGCCATTCAGATGTAAAGTGCAGAAGTGCAGGGATGTTAATTGAGGGGAGCAGAATGTGGGTGTTGCTGATGATTTCAAGGCCCGACAATGCCTACATTTGCCCCTGAATTTGTTTGTTCATGGATTCCCATATTTAGGTCATTTTATGTACCTAGTTTTCGGATATTTTTGGCTCAATCATCTGCTCTGAAAATTGTCGTAAGTTATCAAAGACGCCCTCAACTGCTGGTGGTTGGCGTGGCAATCTCTTTCCAAACCTCGGGGATATGTGAGTGGTCCATTGCACATATTCAGAATCAAATCCAAACAACTACTAAATATATATTACATACTCCACCAGAATTTGCTGTTTTTGCACTAGCCATATTCAATTTTGGGGGCTATTTTGTTTGGGTGTATTGAATATTATCGGGCGTATATCCCCATTTTAGAATGGTTAAACCATGTCGAAAGCACATTTTTAGTGGGATGCGATGAGTGGCCCAAGTGAACTTTTCAGAATTGCTTTGAGATGTACGAGAAAATTTGGAGAATCCCCCAAAAATTTGGTGGACAAAAGGTAAGGTAGTATCCTGTAGATTTTCCCTTACACCAACCCATTGGTCGAGGCCTTCGGAGCCTGACATGGAGTATGTCGAGACGTGGGGAATGCTCAGTTTTTTGTTTTGGAGGTTGTTTTTGGCATCCAACAAAAATGTTTTTTTGTTTGTTTTTTTTTTGCCTTTGCTTTTTCCAAATAGTTTTTTTTTCCCATTATATAGTTTTCTGTTTCAAAGCACTCCTCAGGAGTAGGCTGAAGGCAATTCACAAGTATAGATGAAAACAGCTACAACCAGTACCCTCTGGTAAACTAACATAACTATGGAAAATCACCATTTTTTTTTTGTAAATCCACTATAAATGGCAATTTTCAATAGCTATGTTAAATGACCAGAGGGTACCCCTGCTGCAATGTTGGGTCCTTCAAGGTGTTTTTTTGTGTTTGCCCCCCTTGCTGTGGTCCCTTGGCCCCTCTGGGATCCCAACTTTCAGGCCCTCCATGCTGTACATGACATGCTTGGTCAGCGCGCCTTGGATCATATCGGCGAGATGATCGGCGAGGGTTGGAACATCACACCTGTTTTCTCATGGTTGATCGTCATTGTTCATTCATTTTTCATTGATTTGTTCATATTTTCCATATTTTTCCCAGGTTTCTTTATGGTCTTTTTGGGTGTCTCCGCTGTGATTCTCGGAACCAGCCAACATTTCATGATGCCAGGGGCAAACCTCCAAGAAAGCCTGACCCCAATCAACTGCCACTTACTTCACTGTGAGGTATGGATAGGTGTAACATGCTGTAACTTTGTCTATCCCTGTTTGGAAGTAGATTAGCCTATCGGACTTTTGGAGCTGCCAGACTTCTTTACTAGCTGCCTTAGCTGGTGGTTTCACGTGTGCTCCACATTCAGTTCTGGGGATGCAGGGCTCAACCACCAGTTGAGATAGCTCAAAAAAAACGGTTGAGATCCAAGGTTCCAATGGTCCAAGCCTCAATGCTGAACAGTGCTGGGATGTTTCACCACTCGTTTTTTGGCACTTCAAAAACGGCCCTTTTCACCTCATGATGGACAGATTGCAAGGGAGGAGATTGATTGAGCGCAATTTGTTCATTTCCTATGTAATTCTATATCATAAGGAAAACAAAAAAAGATGATTCAAGTGAGTTGGTTCATTAGTTTTGACGTTGGTCATTGAAGGAAAAGGGAATATGAAGGCATGTGGATTATTCACCAAACAGCGGCGACAATAAACCAACCGTCATATACCCTTGTTGGATTTCTTGTTGGTTTCGAATAAGAGCTTCGTCATTATGTGTCCAACACTCCAACATGTCCAAGCAATTCCGTTCCTATCTGGCAATATGATGTCAAGTGAACCAATCATTTTGGGATGGTTTCAACATGTTTCAACCCGCAGGAGTACTATATGAAGCACGGCTTTCCACCCAATTGTTATTTGGTTCCCAAGGTCTTTAGCTTCTGGTACCTCACCCAGCTTGTGTGAACCGGCTCGCCTGAGCGACGCGGCCGCCGACCTTTTTTTTGATCCCTATCTGTTGCCATGAAAGAACAGCAGGAACCAGTATCCTCCAGGAAACAGTGGGACCTGGCAATGGAAAATGCGACCTTGAAAGTATTGATGAAGCCGGAACTCGATATATATGGTAGGAACATGTAGGAATATTTTAGAAAAAGTGAAAATTCTGTTGCCAAGTTCGACTTCTGGAGGGTATACATATCGATTGTATCCCAAAACGTCGTGAGCTATCAATGATGCAACGTGACCATCAAATTGCATTGCCGAGATGTGTGTTCCTGAAGCACCGAAGACCGAAGATCTGTCAAGATGACCCGCAGCTATCGTTCTGATCATTTTCTGCACCGCATACTCTTTGGAAGGAACGAAAACAGCAGCAGCGCCGGGGATTTTTTTGAGCCAAGTATTTGGGGTCACCTGGAACCCTACCAGTAGCTCCATTTTTTTGCTAACTTGTCAGATCATCTTAAAGACTTGATTGGTTGATCAATTGCTTAAAGCTTCACGGCTACATTCTCAATGTCTGGATGCAGTTCCTAGAACGAACTTTCCCATCAGAAAATCCCAAAAAAAGGGAACTCTAATTGTCCCAGAAGAGAGGGATTTGTTCATATTTTTTCCTGTACTTTCCAAGAATTTTTCACCTTCAAGCGTGGGGAATCCAAGGGCGCAAAAGAGTATTTCCATATCTTCGCTGGCTCAAGTGCCCGGACCAGCCGCTAGCCATCTTCGTCACCTCGCGGCCAGTATCCTGCCACTTGGCCCTGATGGGGTTGGACCCGGACCGTAGATGGACGATGAAATCTAACCCTTGCTGTATTGTTGTCAACCCCCGCACCCCCAAATTTCATGAAACTTCAATGTTGTCTTTGGGCTCCGCGCTTGGCACCGGTGGACAACAAAAATCAAAAACACAGAGGAAGCTAGATATATAGAGTTTGGTTATGTTTTGTTCAACATTGAAATTCGGGGTGTTGGGTTTTACTTGGTAGATGTCTGTAGGGTTTGATTTTTTTGTCCATCTACTGTCTCATGCTGTTATGTTCTTTTTTAAATTTCTGGACGAACGGAACCTATATATACAGGATCTCTGGCACAGGACATTCTACAGATATCCTTGTAAAGGAATTGCGCACAGCAGTTTCTAGAGAGATCCTGTCAAGGAGATCTTGCACACGATCTTCTACCCTTCACAAAGGCCACAAAGGGAACTTGCAGACGATACCGTGGTATCTTTGTCGCGGTCGCCAAAAATTTTACAAATCCCTGTGTTATCATATTGCCTAATTCCAAACTCTATTTCTTTCTCATTCCATAGATTCAAAAACGTAAAAAACAGATTACCTTTTCCTTCTCTTGCAAACGCCTGAACGCCTTTTACCTGTAAAAACACAGGTAATCGGAATTAGGCAATAGGAATAGGCAATAGAAAAGGAAATAGAGTCATAGAGTTTGGAATTAGGCAATATGAAAACACAGGGATTTGTGCACTGGAGAGTCCAAATCTCGCACCTGTCACAAAAATGTCCGTCCGAACCTATGCATGCATTCCGGGCATGTTCCAGCCAGCTGCCAAGGATAATCCTAAATGTGTGCCATGAGATCTGATGTGTGCAAGGCTTCGCCCTTGCCTCCGGACCGTAGATGGACGATGAAATCAAACCCTTGCTGTATTGTTGTCAACCCCCGCACCCCCAAATTTCATCAAATTTCAATGTTGTCTTTGGGCTCCGCGCTTGGCACCGGTGGACAAAAAATTAAAGGACCAGATAACCCCACAAATCAACTTCTTCCAGTGATCACAAGCAGATGTGAAAATGAGATGGGAAAGGCAGGAAGGAAAGGAGATGGTGCAAGACAGGTTGGGTGAAAGAGCTGTGTGTGACAGTGTTGTGTGAGTGTGTAAGTTTGTGTATGTAAAAGTGTTGTGCGTGAAAAGTGAAAGAGTTGTATGTGACAAAGTTGTGTGTAAAAAATTGTGTGTGAAAGAGATGTATGTGACAAAGCTGTGTGTGAAAGAGTTGTGTGTGAAAGAGTTTTATGTGACAAAGTTGTGTGTGAAAGAGTTGTGTGTGCCACCAGAGCCAGTCCAGTGCCAAAAGTGCCACAACTGCCACGCAAAGTGAAGGTCGATGTCGCCAAGTGCCACGCCTGCCACGCAAAGAGCCGCGGCGTCCACGGCGTCAACTGGGAACCAAGCGCGCCACCAGAGCCAGCCCAGTGCCATAAGTGCCACGCCTGCCGCGCAGAATGCACGTCCATGTCGCCAAGTGCCACGCCTGCCACGTGGTGACAAGTTGTGTGTGAGTAAGTTTTGTGGTGACAAGTTGTATGTGAGCAAGTTGTGTGTGTGGGCAAGTTGTGCGTGAGCAAGTTGTGCGTGGACAAGTTGTGTGTTGACAAGTTGTGTGTTGTGTGTGGGGCGGCGGGAGCGGGCAGGACGCGGGCAGGACGCGGGCAGGACGCGGGCAGGACGTGGGCAGGACGTGGGCAGGCGGAAGAAACAAGAACCCCTCACAAAGATGTGGGG
>Ga0126342_10017828_pt1 | contig 12240 bp, 11 predicted proteins | sample Cyp1metagenome_FD_92528 | JGI IMG/M metagenome (GOLD analysis project Ga0126342, IMG submission 92528) | Coral microbial communities from Lord Howe Island, Old Settlement Bay, Australia - Cyphastrea 1 metagenome | ecosystem: Host-associated > Invertebrates > Cnidaria > Coral ... | reverse complement strand
CATACATACATACACACATACACACACATACACACATACACACATACACACACATACACACACATACACAAATACATACTGACAAACATACATGCATGCATGCATGCGTACATACATACATACATACATACATACAAACATACATACATACATACATACACACACACATACATACATACATACATACATACGTACATACATACATACATACATGGATACATAGACACATACATAGACACATACATACATGCATGCATACATACATGCATGCATACATACATACATACATACAACGATACATAAATACATGGATACATGGATACATAGACACATACAAAGACACATACATAGACACATACACACATACATGCATGCATGCATGCATGCATACATACATACATACATGCATGCATGCATAAATACATACATACATGCAAAAATACAAAAATACATGGATACATGGATACATAGACACATACATAGACACATACAAACATACATGCATGCATGCATGCATACATACATACATGGATACATGGATACATAGACACATACATAGACACATACATAGACGCATACATAGACGCATACATACATGCATGCATGCATGCATACATACATACATGCAACGATACATAAATACATGGATACATGGATACATAGACACATACATAGACACATACATGCATGCATGCATGCATGCATACATGCGGCATGCATACATGCAAAGATACATAAATACATGGATACATGGATACATAGACACATACAATACATAGACACATACATACATACGTGCATGCATACATGCATACATGCATACATACATGCAACGATACATAAATACATGGATACATGGATACATAGACACATACAATACATAGACACATACATACATACATACGTGCATACATACATGCATACATGCATACATACATACATGCAAAGATACATAAATACATGGATACATGGATACATAGACACATACATAGACACATACATACATACGTGCATGCATACATGCATACATGCATACATACATGCAAAGATACATAAATACATGGATACATGGATACATGGATACATAGACACATACAATACATAGATACATAGATACATAGATACATAGATACATAGATACATAGATACATAGATACATAGATACATAGATACATAGATAGATACATAGATAGATACATACATACATACATACATACATACATACATACCTACGTGCATGCATGCATGCATGCATACATGCATACACACATATTTATATATGTATGTATGTAGCATACAGCATCTTATGGCTACGATTTGGATATTTTTTCATGGCACGCCCCGTAACAGGTTTTGTTTGTGAGGCAAGGCATTCACATTTAGCTGTTGATCCAGGCTCACAGACGCCCCAAAAAACCCTTGGCTGATGAATTCAGGGGCGAAATTGTTGTGTGTCTGAACATGGGAGATACCCCCAACATGGCATTTTCATACGGAAAATGATCCGAATCAATTGGAATCGGAGTCCCCTATTCTCAAACCAAACCCTATTTTCGTAGTCGTTGATCATTTTTGTTTTTTCTTATCAACCAGGGCCTGGAAGTCTGGAGTTGACATCTTCTTAGCTTGGGGCTGCGCCTACAGTATTCATCAGCACTAGGACCCCATCCTTGTTTAAAACCTACAAAGTCGGATGATCTTCGTACAGTCAGTCATCACTTCTGGCCATATCCTTTGTCCGGACATTGAACGAGTTTACCTTTTTTCAGAGCTGAATGAACAGCAACAGAAATCAGAAAGGCCACCACGAATCACAGGGATTGGGGAGGTCCAAAGTCCAGATCCAAAATTTTGCCCGATGATGAACGGCCCCGAAGCCACTTCTATTCAGGAAACCCTGGCTACAAGGGTGAAGAGTCTCCATGTTTACATGCTGGGTGGCAGTAGCTGATCAAAACGTGGCAGGCATTTGGAGCACGACTATCATTTTGACGGCTCGGGGTCTTGGTTTCCAAAGTGGGCTCCAAAGTCGCCAAATCGCAAATGGCGCCGCGGCAGCGGGCAAAACCCTGGGTCAAATTTTAAAGAAAAGAAGTCAGATTGATGTGGTGACATGTGGTGACTGGTTGGCGGTTTGGAACATGAATTTTATAAACAACCCCAATAGTTGGGAATGTCATCATCCCAACTGACGAACTCCATCATTTTTCAGAGGGGTAGGTCAACCACCAACCAGATTATTATTAACCATCATTAACCATCATTAACCATCATTAACCATCATTAACAATCATTAACCATATAATAACCATATATTAACCATTATTAACAGTATATTAACCACCCAGGTAACAGTCCATAAAGCATCATAAAGCATCCAAATCATTTTTTGCCGCCTCCAGTGATTCTGACCCAATTTTACACACCATTGCTGGAAGACCAGCATTGACCAGCATCCATCATGACATATGCAGACAAAAACCATTACGATTACACTCTGGTTATTTAACAGCCATGGAAAATCACCATTTTTAAGAGGTACATCATGTATACATGGGCCATCTTCGATAGCAGTAGAATTACAGGGTACCACGCCCACCCAGCTAACATTGACGTACGGATTCAGAAGATTTGACAGACAACTCTGGATATTGGTGGTGACCAAGAAATGTTCAACGATTAATGATGAACAATCAATGTTAATTGATGGTGATTGTTCAATAACATGGTGGTAATTGTTCAACAATTAATGCATCCAGAATGTTTTTGATTATCATTAATTGTTCAAATACATTGATTGGTGAACATGTTTGGACTAAATCAAATACCACCCGCCTCAAGAATGTTCAACAATCTGCTAAGAATGACCTATGTACCATTCTGTGCCATGGTCAATTGGCTTGGGTGAATTTCTCATATTGGGGGTATCAGCCCGCGGGATTATTGTACCCATTGTAAGGATTCCAATTATGGTATGGATGATGATACCACACCATATTCTGGCCATGGCACAGATACCAATTGCATGCAACAGTTCAACGCACATGACCATATTACCTAGCGATTATTGCAAGTTACCAATTACCCCAAAACGATTACCCAACAACACACATTGAAAAGAAAACAGCTGGCAATGGTCGAAAGTACTCGGGTCTTTGTACTGTCACCCGTGGTGGTGTTGCTGACGATGCGTTGGGCCTACTGCAGCAATGAAGAAGTCTCTCCCTTTCGGTGTTTTCTACGTAGACTTCTGACCGGTTGATCACCCACAGCATTGTAGAATCGCGACTTCAACTATATGTCATGCTGTTTCGGCATTCTTGCATGTTCTGTGTTTTCGAATAAACATGGACACTCAAGAGAATATTGTTTGCAAGAAATGACCTTGACGCATTCGTTTTCATGAAGGTCGGGCACCAAAAAACACCATCAGTTTGTGCCCTATGGATCAGAAACATGGATCCAACATGATCCAACAATTTGTAGCTCGATTGTGTCCGACAGCGTGCACCACAAAATGAGTCAGTGTTTTTTTCAACATCTTGGGCAATCATAGGATATGATTGGATGCCCCAGGCCCCCAAGGGGCGCTCAAAATCTCTCATTTTGTTGGCATCTGTTGGGGCCCTAGTTCCATGTGAAGTATAGAACTCTAGAAGATCCATGGTCATGATATGATCATGATCATTATACTTCCATAATGGATGATTGATGATTGAACTTATTTTCTCCCATCATTCCGATCTTTTTTTTCTCCCTGTGAATCCACTAGGAGGTTGTCTGAGACTTGGGTACCTCATTCCATCCACCGGATCAAAACCTTAAAAATTCCCTAGGAAAAGTGCAACTTTAGGGTGGACAAATACCACATTGCCAGGCACATGTTTCATACATTGTTGGTTCTATATTCCATCAATATTTCATTATTCTATCCCATTGTATTTCCATAATATATTATATATATATACCATTTAGTTATGTCACACATCCCATCATAATACACCAGTTCTAGGATATACCCCATTATATCCCATAAAATCATATACATTCCATGCTTCTCCCATCACTCATAGAATGGTTCCATATTTTTTAACAAAAACCTAAGACTAAGGTCTTGTTATCCCATAAAATCCATGAATTCTCCCGGTACTCATCCATACTTGGTGGTTCATCCCACGAATCGTAAGTAGGTTCGTTCACTCCAGTTGTAAGTGCATAAAAACCCTACTTATCCCACTGGATGAACCAGGGATATATACATATATAACCCACTTAGGATTCATCGCACGAGCCACCAAGTAGATTCCATTATATTCCCATCATAGTCCATATATATATATACACACATATATATATATATATATATGTATAGATATTCCCATGATAATTTCCATCATATTCCCCATCTTTCGTGGGATGAGCCAAAAATGGCCGAATCTTTCGAGGTAAAGTCATTGGTAGTGGCCTCAGTGGCCCGGTGCGCCTGGCCACCGGCAAGGCGGAGAAATTTTTCGGACGGTGATGACTTTGTGAAAAAAGTGGTTACCCTCTGGTTAGTAAACCATGGGAAAACCATGGGAAAATGGTGATTTATATGGAAAGATCCACCATTTTTCATGGGAAAATCACCAGCTATTTCTATGGTCATGGCTTCAATAGCTATTTTGACATAACCAGAGGGTATACTGGTTGGTGGTGACTGGAACCATGGAATTTTATGACTTTCCATATCTTGGGAATAGTAACCCCAACTGACTTTCATACTTTTCAGAGGGGTTGAAACCACCAACCAGTTATAGGTGGTCAGCTAAGATGGTCAACTTAATTGACAGATATTGAAAGCTGGTCAACTTTTTGAACAGTTGACTAACATAGTTCTGGAAAAATCAGCCTTCACCTCAGGATGTTTTGGGAAAATCCCCAAAGGACGTACGTGGGAGATGCTGATACTGTCAGTACTGTGGATGGTTGCGAAATCCTACGCCACCAGAAGGATGCTTGAAACTATTAACATCCATTCACCCCATGTATGTTGATAAGGCCCATCAATAGGGGAAACCCTATGAATAACGTAATCCCCAACACATTAAGGGTAGGGATAACCCCCGAACTAATCAACCGAAGGGTTAAAAACATTGCTCAGTTGGGCAACTGATTTCAGCAATGAAAATGATGGCTTTACGGTACCAACATGTTGAAAGTGGATAATCCCTGGATAAACCATCAACTGGTGCAGGATTTCGCTGGCCCATCCACATTAGGTGGGTCAACTTTTTCGTCAACTTCAATTGAAGGGTGGTCAACTTTTTGAACAGTTGACTCACATACCCTCTGGTAAACGTTTACATAACTATGGAAAATCACCATTTTTAATGGGTAAATCCACTATTTCAATGGCCATGGCTTCAATAGTTTTTTGTATGTTTGCCAGGCCGGGTATCCTTAGTTTTCTTTGAGATTCTGGATGGTCAACTTCGTCAACTTATAATTGAAAGGTGGTTTCAACTTTTCGAAACAAAATATCGACGAAGGGCCTAGGGTATTTTTCTTGGGGAGTTCATGACGATACAACTAGTCATCCTAGTGATACAATTGGAGATAGGTCATGAATATGAATGGCCTGGGGAATTCCATGGTTTAACAAAACGTGATCAACGGATAATCATATCGAGCAACCACCTTGTATGGTCCAAATATGAGTAAATCACCTACTAAAACCATGGTTGAAGGGTGGCAATCAATATTTGGGGGAAGGGATTATTAGTTTATCAACATCAGTTTAGCAACTTTAATTGGGGGTTACCGGGTTACCACCAATCTAAAGTGCAAAATGATCAACAGTGGCATATCCCTAATAATAGACGGGTTGGTCATTAATTAGTCCTGGGTTAAGAATTCCTTGGCAAATCCTCCAGTGCTTCCTACTGAGGGAAGCTACCTTGAGGTACTTGGACACATCTCTGTTAGTAAGTGGTTCATAACATTTTATAACACATAAACCGTGTGAATAGACATATACCATAATATACCACAATTAATAATACATTATCATACATTACTACATTACCCAATATATTCCTCATAAAACTGAGCTATTTTACACACTACCCAAAGCGCCCCTTCGGAAGGCTGACGGACTGAAGTATGCCATCAAGAGTTTCAAGCTCGGGGGCCCGGCAAGCTACGGGGATGGTTGTGAAATCGGTGAGATTGGTAGGTTCTGATGCATGCGTTTAAGTTTGGACCTTTTTGTGACCGTACATTGAGCCCTTTTAAACCATCAGTTAATGAATAGAGCCCTTTTAAACCATGAGTTAATGAATATTAATGAATAATAATGAATATTAATGAATATTAATGAATATTAATGAATATAATATTAATGAATATTAATGAATATTAATGAACATTAATGAATATTAATGAATATTAATGAATATTAATGAATATTAATGAATATTAATGAATATTAATGTACTACTACCAAGCAACAAATCCAGCTCTGAAAGACAGCGAATACGCCGAGAGCAACGGTCACTGCCATGGTCAAACTGCCGGAATCGCTGTGGATAGTGATGATTTCATGGGGAAGATGAGGTTACCGTATGGATTTTGTTCTGGTGTCAGACAAAGCCATCTAGATTGCAGGTGAAATCCAACTTTTCGTTAGACCCACCTGTAGTTGAAATATGTTAAAATGACAGTTCTTGGAACCGAAAATCAGCAATGTTTCTCATAGAATCCCAATTTCTGTCGCTTCAAATCCCCAAAAAATCGTTGCATCTCGCGGAGGAAGAAGGGCATGTCCTCCTGCAAACGTGCGGAGTTGAAGAGCGAGGCGTGCCAAATGCCACGGGAAAATTGTACTTGGAGGATCTTGCAACGTGGTTTTTCTGTGCTAAATGCGGAATCAGCTACAGGATGGCCCCCCCCCAGTTATAAGTTGGTTTATAAACCATTATAATCCCCATTAACTATAGTTATATCTACCATAAACCATTGTCAAGCCACTTATAAACCAACTGAACGCTATCTTGGGGGCCCCATCCTTTTTTCGGGGAAGAACACATTTTTCAAAACATCGAAAAACCACTGAGGATTCATGGGATGATCGATATTTCATGGGGACAAGAAAAATGGGATATGACCAACTGTTCCGGGCATACCAACCCAACTGGTGAAGGGTAGTTTCAGACAACTTATGTTTGTAAGTTGCTCTTATGTTCTGAGGGGTGAAGTGGGATGCGAAGTTATTTTTTCAGAGTTTGATCAGGATATGCAATTAGGAACATTTTTTTGTTGAAAACAACTCTCTGTGTTTTTAAAAGGGTCTTGTGGGATATCCTACGGCAAACCCATGGTTTCCCTTGTTTGGACGGTACAATCACATGAACCACCGCAAGACAGGAGGGTTTTGTGGAAGATCACGGAAAAAAGGTCCTCTGACATTCCACTAGAGCCTCCCAGGTAAGTGGTTCATAGTCATGATATAACACCCACATAAATGGTATAACACTCCAAAAAATGGAAAAATCTCGCATAAATCCTGCAAAGTTTCATGGCGGCCGAACAATTGGTTTGTGTGTGAAAATGGGACCAGCCCAAATTTGATGACTTGAAAACCTTATTTTCCATATTTATAAATAAAAACATGGTCATTTTATGGGCTTAATCCATCTAAAATCCGCCATTCAAACAGCCGGTGAAGTTTGTCACCGCTTTTCACGGTGACAGGCGGAGGTCTACCTTACCTTGGACCACCCCCATGTGGCGAAGTCGGGGGCCTCGGGCGTTCCTCCGCGCAGCAGGAAGCAGTAGATTTTTTCCATATATATTCGGAATAGTCATCCCAACTGACTATATAATATTTTTCAGAGGGGTTGAAACCACCTTCCAGATAGACAATTGATGAAACTTACTGGATCTGATCCGTAGACATATACAAAAAGCCTTAACATGCTATGGAAGATCCACGGTTTCGGAAAATGATGTACTTGGTGGTTCATCCCACTTAGTAAGTAGGTCATAACCCCAAGTTGTAAATGGATGAGCCCTACTTATCTCACTAATAAAACCAGGGATATAACCTACATCCAGGATTCGTGGAAAGTTCGCCACCAAGTAGAAATGCGTGTATTTTCCATGTCTATCTCATTCGCTTGCAGTTGCTTTAACTGCAGGGGCTTAATTTATCTCCGCTGCTTCGGGGTTGTTGAGAAATCCCAGAAAAGGTGAGGCTTTTTCCCATGAAAATCGGTGCGTGGAGGATCATCCCCACAGAATTTCGTAGCTTAGCCATGATGTTACCCTCTGGTAAACATACAAAAAGCTATTGAAAATGACCATTTATTGTGGATTTACCCAGCTACAAAATGGTGATTTTCCATAGTTATGTAAACGTTTACCAGAGGGTAGATGTTAGCCAGCATAATATGAAGCCCACCATAATATGGGGATGTTTTGTCGATGACTTTTCCTAGGCAGAAACTCACCATTTTTTCGAGGACCGTGGGATGATCATGGATGATCCTCAGGGGTCCCTGGGACGAGGTTGGAAATGATCTACGAAACTGACGAGGTGGCAGGGTCGTCAGCTTGAGCTGCGATGAGGTTGTTGGGCTAAAACGAAGCATGGTAATTTTTCAGCATCTAAGATCATCTAAGCAGCCAAAACAAGCATCCCATTTTTAGTCAGATGTATCATATTCCATGTTTTTCCATGTTTTTAGTTGGTTTACTTTAGCATTTGACCTTGTCCGGCTTGTCCCACGAAGATGCCAACCTTGGTTCACAGTTATCACCTCGTTTGGGTACTTGACTTATCAGGATTCATGGGATATTTATGGAAGTTATGGGATATTCATGGGATATTCATGGAAATTATGGGCTTTTCATTGACTTTCGCAGTTCATTAGTTGGGACAGTTGGGAGCTGTACCATGGGGTACCTGGTGCATCAGGCGCCGTCGTCTCCGTTTTCGCCGCTGAGCTCGGCAGGAGATGCACTTTGTGATGGAATACATGTCGGGTGGGGAGCTCTACAAACGCCTCTCCAGTCGCAAGCGCTACTCTGAGGTGGGCGAACGCCGATGGGAGATTTCCCATGGACAAAAATGGAGGGAATGGGAAAATCATTCGAAAACCCCCGAAGCAAATGGAGGTTTCTAGCCTAAATGGGATAATTGTATGGCTTGCCATGTTTGAGAACACTGGAGTGTGCTGTATCACCATGAAATGGCAATTTTTGATGATTAGCCAGTGGATGCAAGGAGGTCTTCCATCTTTTTCCCCCTCAATTTGCAGACAGACCCATATTTGGGGGTTTCCATAAATGGGGGTACCCCAAAATGGATGGTTTATAATTTATAATGGAAAATCCAATTAAAATGAATGATTTGGGGGTACCCCCATATTAGGAAACATCTATATAATATGAATTTTGATTTCTTGAAGATTCCTGGTGTTTTCCCATGTGTCGGACAGTTCATGGGATATCGTTGGTTTATTTTTATTGTCGGGCTGTGTTTCGCTTTCCAACCTTCTTTCATCCATGTGAAGGTTGGAGTTTTCAAGTCTCACAGTATTTATCTTCACAGGAGCATTCAACTATTGAAGAATTTGTGTCCTAATTGTTGAAAAAAACAGCATTGTACTGTATCTCCACAAAACAGTTTGTTCTATACTTCCGTAACTTCGTTGGTTAAATCACCATAGAAAATAAGGGTGATGGACCAAGAGCTATTGTACTGTATCATATTTTGGGCGGATGAACACCTATTTACATCCATTTACCAGCTATTGTGGTTATTACATATTACTATTCAGATCTATTCAGTCAGGAAAGTTCATGCCCAAAGGAAGGGCATAATTTTTGGATACTGACGGACGTCAATCTACAGGGGGACAATCAACCTAGGTCGATTTGATTGATCCATTGATTCAGAATCAGAAGTTTTAATTGATCCATGGATAGTCAATATGTATACAGTATATATTTATTATATATTTATCACATATATATTTATTATACACTGTATTTATAGACTTCCCACTATTTACCATTGAATCCAAGTTCCTAGTTTTACTCCAACCTCCATGGATCAGGAAGCTGCAGCCTTGTGCATCAGACAGGTCCGAGCCGGCACGGGAAAACCGCCTTTGAAGCACAAACATTGGAGGTCAGTCAACGTGAAAACCGACACCGAAACTTGCTAAGACAAAAGGCACATTTTCCAAGATTTTTATAGATTTTCATAGATTTTTCCAAACACTGGGAGATCAAACCTGGAACATCAATGAAAATCTTGATGCATTAGGTTGTAGCAGGCTGATTTTTTGCGATAGATGGGGAACTGGTTCATATCCAGCTGAATTTTCAAGGGGTTTTACCTGGCATTTAACAGGATTGCTCCAACCAAGTATTGGTAAACCAAGTCCACTACTGGGTGGGAAATGAATGATTTTTTTACCTCCTCATTTACTCAACTTACCCCCTTTGCAACAGGGGTGTTGGGAGCAAGCCTGTTTAAGATTGGCAATTACAAATCATCATTTTGCTGTTCGGAATCTCCATTTCGCTGACCGGTTACACCATGTAAAACCCTCGAATGAACATGGCCGGTCACAGAGACCACATGTGCAGTGCGGGTTTGTCATCAATCCCTGAAACGTTGATTTATATTGCCATTATGTTTAGAATCCTCATGATGGGATGACACCAGTGAAATCCCAGAAGTTGGTTCTAAACCCCATTCCATGATTTTCCCCATGGTCAAATCATGTCAAATCCCATGGCTGGTTTCACCATATATCCCCAATTTAACTTGACCATGGCACATCTGAAGCAGGTTCTTTTGGCTGTAGCATATCTGCATGCTCGTCAGGCGAGGGCGGGGCGCGGGCTGAGCTGAGAAGTACAGTAGAACGGTGGTGCCTTAAATCATTTGGTGGGTTTGTAAGTGGCTTACCCCAGAATTAACATAGACCCCCCTGCCAAATACATAGTAGTTTGGAAGACTACTTTCCATATTTTTAGGGTCGATGAATTTGGAGGTTTGATCAGATCTTGGAACATATCCATACCCAATTATTGTCATTATATTTATATGGGAGTTTCCTGAAATGGGGGTACCCCAAAATCATCCATTCCAAATAGGGTTTTCCATGAAATAACCCATCCAGCGGGGTACCTCCATGATTATGGAAACCCCCATGACTCACTGGCAACAAAAAGTGACACGTTAGAAACCTCGTGACTCGCCCTGTGCTTCACCGCGCGACCTCGAAAAGAATCCGCCATGGCTGAGACGTTGAAGGTGGCCATCATCGGAGCAGGCCTAGGTGGTCTGACTTTAGCCAAGACCTTGCTGCAGCCGGAGCAGCCTGGTCGTCCGGTGGAGGTGGGACCTCAAAAAACACAATGTTTGGCCAAGAATTATGAAGAGAATTCCCATGGGATTAACAAGACTCCCCAATTATACAAGTCTAACAGGTACCTAGTACCTCTATAGATCCTCCAAATATATCCATAACAATGGTGTTTTACAGGTAATTGTAGTGCTTTTACATCCACTTTTACTATTTTTTGGTACTTCGAGTTTCGGGTCTAGGTGGGTTCAGATCCCCCACAACTTTTCCCTAAAAGGTGTGCATCTACGAAGCCTGGGACCATTGGAAGGTCCGTGGTGGTGCCCTAGGTCTGGCCGCGGGCGCACGGATCCTGCGGCGCCTGGGGCTTGGAGAACAACTCAAGGAGGCAGCGAATCAGGTGGACGGCTTTCGGCTGCACTTTTTCGCAGAAGGCACCGAGCTGAACTCCTTGAATCTCCCGGCATGCACGGCCACTGGGTGAAAAAAAATGGTGATTCCTAGGGATTGGCTATGGAAGCCATGGTCCATAGAAATATAGATGATCTTTGATGATTTACAGATGATGTTAATGGTGATATTGGTCATATTCCATAGCTAAATCGACAGAGGGTAATGTTAATTTGGATTCATTGAGGAGTTTTACATATATAGTTTTACCATATTTTACCACAAACATCGGGATAGTCTGATACTAAATTCGTACCCTCCCTTTTTTAAACAGCCCAGGGGTTTACTAATTTCCGGGGTTAACATCAGACATATGGAAATGTCATGAAATATCAGTAGCATAATATGGGATGAATATGGGATGATGATAGTGATTATGTCCTGCTGTAATATGATATATACATATATATGTATATATATATAT
>Ga0126342_10017827_pt1 | contig 12241 bp, 10 predicted proteins | sample Cyp1metagenome_FD_92528 | JGI IMG/M metagenome (GOLD analysis project Ga0126342, IMG submission 92528) | Coral microbial communities from Lord Howe Island, Old Settlement Bay, Australia - Cyphastrea 1 metagenome | ecosystem: Host-associated > Invertebrates > Cnidaria > Coral ... | reverse complement strand
GTGTGTGAAAGATGGTGTGTGACAAAGTGGTGTGACAAAGTTGTGTGTGAAAGATGGTGTGTGTGAACGATGGTGTGTGACAAAGTGGTGTGTCAAAGATGGTGTATGAAAGATGGTGTGTCAAAGATGGTGTGTGAAAGATGGTGTGTGAAAGAGGGTGTGTCAAAGATGGTGTGTGACAGATGGTGTGTGACAAAGTCGTGTGTGTGACAAAGTGGTGTGTCAAAGATGGTGTGTCAAAGATGGTGTGTGAAAGATGGTGTGTGAAAGAGGGTGTGGCAAAGATGGTGTGAAAGATGGTGTGTGACAAAGTGTTGTGAAAGATGGTGTGTGACAAAGTGGTGTGTGAAAGATGGTGTGTGACAAAGTGGTCTGAAAGATGGTGTGTCAAAGATGGTGGGTGACAAAGTGGTGTGTGAAAGATGGTGTGTCTAAGATGGTGTGCGGCAAAGTTGTGTGTGAAAGATGGTGTGTGAAAGATGGTGTGGTAAAAGATGGTGTGTGAAAGAGGGTGTGTCAAAGGTGGTGTGTGAAAGATGGTGTGTGTCAAAGATGGTGTGTGAAAGATGGTGTGTGACAAAGTGGTGTGACAAAGTTGTGTGTCAAAGATGGTGGGTGGCAGATGGTGTGTGACAAAGTGGTGTGTGGCCACGCCTGCCACGCAAAGTGAAGGTAGATTCTAGGTAGAGATCACCAAGTGCCACGCCTGCCACGCAAATGGAACGTCAATGTCACCAAGTGCCACGCCTGCCACGCAAATGGAACGTCAATGTCACCAAGTGCCACGCCTGCCACGCAAAGTGGCGCGGCGCTCCGGGCGATTAAAGCGCGCCCAAGCGCGCCACCAGAGCCAGCCCAGTGCCATAAGTGCCACGCCTGCCACGCAAAGTGAAGGTGTGTGTCGCCAAGTGCCACGCTTGCCACGCGCGCCACCAGAGCCAGCCCAGTGCCATAGGTACCACGCCTGCCACGCAAACTGAACGAAGGTGGATGTCGCAAAGATAGTGTGTGAATGTGAAACATGGTGTGTGAAACATGGTGTGTGTCAAAGAGGGTGTGTGACAAAGTTGTGTGTGAAAGATGGTGTATGACAAAGATAGTGTGAATGTGAAAGATGGTTTGTGTCAAAGTTGTGGGTGACAAAGATGGTGTGAATGTGAGAGATGGTGTGTGACAAAGTTGTGGGTGACAAAGTTGTGTGTCAAAGATGGTGTGTGAAAGCGGGCGCGGCGGATGAGGAGGAAGGAGGCGGCGGAGGCGGAGGCGGGATACAGAATCAAAAACAAGAACCCCGCACAAAGATGTGGGCAATAATAACTATCCTTTAAAGAAATTTCTAAGACCTGCAGACAGCGAGATCAAAAAACTTGCTTAGTGGTCTCAATTCTGTTTTCCCTGGTCAATGATGATTCGGAAAAATCACGAATACGGATGGATATTAGGGATGATTTGGGTTTGAAGAATAAGGTGCCCGTAAATGTATGTAAATGTCCTCTGTTTGCCCATCATGTTTTCCACCAAACTTGCCACACAAATCCGGGTGCATATCCCTTTTCGAGACTTAAACCCACAACCCACATGTTTTGCCTTGGATGGCACTTGGATATCCATGTGGGCCCCGTCCCCGTCGTGAGGCGCTGCCTGCTGCGGGCCATCCCTCAGCACCAGTGGCCTACATGGTGTCGGACATGTACAGCTCTGGGGCCGTGCTGGACTATCCCAAGGGCGGTATGGGAGTGCAGGGCTGAGACCTTGGGAATCCGAGGGCATGGCAAAGAGAACAATTCATGCCTGGGGGTTTAGGTTGAAATAGACACGAATTTATGATAAATTTGGGATTTGGGTCTATATATATATATTTATTTATATATTTATATATTTATATTTATATTTATATATAGATAGATAGAGAGAGAGAGAGATGGGTTTATTGGTACTGAAAGTTCCTTTTTTTTCTTTCTACGCGTAGCCCCCGCCAAAAAAAAACATACATTTTGTTTATCATTGTTTATGATTCTTGATGCTTTATCAATGATTCTTGTCACATGCTATCATCTAAAATTCCATGGGCATTTCTATTGCTGTTTCCATGTTTTATTAACGAATGCTCGATGGTTATATCATATCTGGAAATATTTCCATATCTATTGTTATATCATCTATTTTATATTGAATTGCTACATATATTGCTATAGAATTGAACTATATTCCATCAATTGCTATATATTGTTATTCCATCAATATTGTTATTTCCATCTATTGAATTGCTATACGTATATATATATATATTGCTATATTCAAACTGGCCATAGCTGGTTCTTCTTCCCTTGGTGCCCAGGCGTTGATTGATGCCCTGGTCCAGGGCCTTGAGAAGCACCAGGGCCAGCTGCGTGGCTCGGCGGTCGAAGTCCATGGGAAGAGATGGGAAAAGATGGGAAAACTTGAGGTAGAACAGTGTGGAACATTTTTTTTTTGATATTTTTGGGAAGAACTCTTGGAGACTACGGGAAATGTATGGACGCAATTTTTTGGTTTTCATATTGAGTATTCATTGTTGTTTTTTAGTAAAATTACATATTGAACGCTTGTGGTTTCCATGGGGTTTTGTCCATCAAAAAATACATTGCGGATACCATTTCTCATTGACAAACTGAAACATGTCGGATATTGAACATTGAAAAAACAATGAACACGTGGTTTCCCGTGGATGCCATGGATATGTTCCAGTAGATCATGGTCACTTGAAACAGTGACGGTTCCAAAAAGGGCCTCATTTCACCGCAGAGCAGTTTCCAAGGCTACAACGCGCACGTGGACCAGATCCTGGTGGAGGATGGTCAGGCTCCGTCGAGAAAACTGAGGAACCATGGCAGACCTTGGCACACTGTGTATACAAAAAATGTAGACCCTACTTGGAGTATACTGCAACCCATATTATGTAATAACATGTAATTTGGTTGGAAACTAGGGATTCTTCCGCACATGTAACTGGGGTATGGCCATTATATACCCGCTTTCACTTCCTAGGATGCACACAAGAACCAATTCGGCATTTCAGATTTTTGTACTAGTGGCCACTAGTGGGTGGTCTTGGCAACCATGTTTCTAGTTGGGAGAAGCCATTGATTGCACCCGCACAAAGATCTGGCAATCCAAGATGGCGGAAAGCTGATTCCCAGAGGGTTTTTTTGGAGAAAAGAATCCCCATGGTTGATTGGGAAACCGCATGAAAGCACTCAAATCCCATTCATGTGGGTAAAACAATCATAAACCACCCCCCAGTTATTACAGTTTTTATAGGTGGTATGTTTACCCTTCCCAATGGGTGGTTTATGATTGTTTTACCCACATTAAAAACCATTAGGATCCCATGAGCCTCCCCACTTGTCCTCCCATTTTTCATGCGTTCAAGGCCTGCGGTGTGTCCGTGAAGGGCCAGCAGATCCGTGCGCGCGAGGCGCGAGCTGGGCTGTGGTGGCCTTTTTTTAAGGGCTTGCTTGGCCGGTTGATGGATAGTCTCGCTTTGCCCCCCTAAAAAATGACGGTATTCTAGCAACATATGTACGGTATCATAAAATAGACATGTAAAACAACAATTGGAATTACACATGATTTAAGTGATGATGACACCCAACGGAAGGATAGGATTGGGATATCATTGGGGATGTAACTAGCCAAAATAGAGATAGAGTTAGCAACAAGGATTATCATTTCAATCCCACATGTTATCATAAAATGGGCATATGACCAACCCAAATTGCGGTTTTAACTAGCCAAAATAGGTGATAATTACTCTACAATTAATGGGGTGCTGGTGCCCTAGATGCCCGAGTATCAACCAGAAAAGGGGCTTAAAGTTTACGGCCTCCCAATTGGTTGGCTTTTCAAATAGCTGGTTGCTTAAGGATCTTTCTCCCCCAAAGATGGTATCATCAATAGCTGGTTGCTTTGTGCCCGTGATGAATTGTCCGGTGAGCCCCAAGTTGGGCTCGTACCAGGCATGGATATGCATGGATGGTTTGGCTGGGTTTGACCACCAAAAAATGGCATAGACTCTGATCAGAACCATGGCATCATGGGAATTTCCTTGGGATTTCCACCTCCAAACTGGGATGGGTTTCAGGTTCAACGTCCATGGGATTCCGCTCCAGGCCGTGGTGAGCAACGCCAGCGTTTGGGATACCGAGCACCTGCTGCCGGAGAGGGCTTGGGAGGCGAAAGCCCAACATCTCTGGGGTCATCATCCAAGATATCCTCTGGTAAACTAACATAACATAACTATGGAAAGATCCACCCATGCTATTAATAGGTAAATCCACTATTTCTATGGCCATTTTCAAGTTCGCAAACTGTAAACGTTTACCAGAGGGATCCAGAGGGTATCCAGTTGCAACAGCCATTCCCATGGCTGGACCATCACATCCACCTGGATCATCCTAGATCCTGATGGCAGCTGTGGTCGTTCCTCCAGGAGGGAAGCAACTGGAAGAGCAAGCCGCCGGAGATGGGTTCCCCAGACGTGGTGAGCTTTACTACCCTCCAGTAATCATGGCTAGCCGGAAAATCCCCAAGTTATCTTCCATGAAAATATCCATTGATAGGGAAATATACGGAATGTTCAATTGCCATGATTAGCGGAGGGTATACTCTTTACCCTTTATGGTCGTGTTTTAAGCAGACCTGCCATCGTAATCACAATTGTGCCCTTGTTTTTCAGGGTGAACCTGGGTTTGGCAAGTTGTTCAGTTGAATTTGAGCCTCAGAATGTAACAAACCCAAGAACATATTCTGCGAATCGGAAAAAATATGCATGAAAGGAACACTAATTATGCTGTGTTGCCTCTTTTTGGGTGTATTCTTTTTCCTGCCCCTTGAAAAACCCCTTTCGGATCTTTGCGAGGTGCGGCAGTTTCATGCACCTCCACTTGGGCCTGAAGGCGGAGGCGCCCTTGGGCATACTGACGATAGTAAACTAATGTCAAACGATTGATGGATATGAATGGATATAACGGGGATTTAACCAACTATCATGGGAGATATCGTGGGATACAATGGATGTGTTTTTTGCCCATGTTGATTTGGTTAGTGGCTTCATTAATACGTATGTTCACTACTTTTCATGCCCATGGATGATGATCCCAATTGAACCTGTGTCCCCCATGGGCTGAGCATGGGAGCGGCTGAGGCTTTTTCGGCTGTAAGTTTTAAGATTTGTCACGCCCCTGTTTGAAATGTTTGGGGCACTTTCCAATACTGGAACATGACAGTGGAAAGTATGTTACTCACGAAGATTGTGCTTTTAATTGGTAATTAAAGTCATCTATAAGTTGGGGGTGTTTCTGTTGTCATTGCCAGGTCAGACTAATTAATGTCAGCCCCAAATCAAAAACAATGACTAGTAAATTAGGCATGCAACCCCAAAAGTGATGATAGCTCACCTTTTTTTTATAAAGGAGACCCCCACTTAAATAGCGACGGAGTTTATCAATGCTAAACCATCACCATCACCAACCAGGCCCACGATGAAATGGTGATTTCAGCAGGGATATGGCCTTCCTAATCGCTTGACATCTGACCATTCATCCAATTGCCCTCCAGTCAACTAACAGGTACTGTACTGTATAATTGATATAACACACACAAACACACACACATATATATATACAGTATACAGAGAGAGAGAGAGATTGATTCGCAAACTCCACCATGAATGCCGTTTCCGAACGGAAACAACCATAGATTTCCACAGCCAGCCACAGGGGAGGGAGTGTTGTGCCGTTGGAAGAGGCCTTGCCGTCCGAGATGCCGTTGCACTACAGCGTCATCAGGGACTGGGAGGAGTGGCTCTGCAATAAAACTATAATGATAATCGTGGACAATGCCCTCTGGTAATTTAACATAGCTATTGAACATGGCCATTCTGTAATTAGTTGGTTTACCTACCCATTTACAATGGAGATTTTCTATAGCTATGTGAGTTTACCAGAGGGTAAAGATCATCTTCAAGACTACATTTATATACATGTATACTGATGATATGACATATATATATATAATTAATATCTAAAATGTGCGCGTGGATGTCACACCTGCCATAAGATCTTTTAAATAAATCGCCTAGTTGGAAAACTGATCATCCCAGGAGCCCATCGACGCCACGGGCAATGTGGTGATCATCAGCGTGCCCAGCGTGGTGAACCCTGCCCTGGCACCGGAGGGGCGGCACTGTTTGGGGGCCAAGCTGTGGTGGATGGATGGTAGCCGCCATAAGGTCGCAAAATCCTATGCATATTATAAACAGGCCCTGGTCTAAACGGTCCCAAACATGTGCAAATCCCCTACTAAGCCATGATTTATAGTTGGGGAATTTGGCGGGCAGTTTTAGATAACAATTTTGAGGAATGGAGTTTCATTCCAGCAAAAATGGAAGTTGTTTGAAGGACTATCTAATCTAATAGGTTGGCCACGTCAGGCCGGCAGATTTCATTGAACTGGTGAGGTGGCAGGCCCTTGCGTGGCAATTGGATGTTTGATGATCAGTTCAGTTCGCTCATTCTTGCGCCTCGCTTCTACCAAGAACCTTTGTGCTGTGTGGGTACCACCTCTAGATGTGAAAGCAAGATCCCAAAAACGCACCGACATAAATTGTATTTGGAACCCGGGGATTAGCGTGGATTGACTTTAATTATTCAAGATGATCCAATAGCACTCAGTGGAATAAACCTCGGAATCCGTTTGTGTGGAGCTTCCACTGTACTTCTCATACTGGCAATACCATGCAACATGAGCCTCGAAAGTGAATCCCAAGTGTACATAGAGTACCAAATAGCAGTGCTATGGCAGCCTCATGATTGAGGCCTGCATGCCTATCTCGCAGCCACAGAACCCTTTGAGCAGCCTGGCACATATTTGATCATATTTGGCATTTCCCGAACATTGGGTGCCAAAAAATATACCACACAATGGATGGCATGGTGTACAATTTCTTCTATCAAAGCAAGGCATGCAATTTTGGAACACGTTATGATCAGCTTTCAGGAGGGCCTACTCATCCCAGGAACGGGATTGTTGGATTGTAACCGATAACTTGTTGTGGGATATGGTTGTGAAATTGAATAGTTGTTGAAACTGGTTGGTGGTTTGGAACATGTTTTCCATGTATTGGGAATAATCATCCCAACTGGCTAATATTTTTCAGAGGGGTTTAAACCACCAACCAGATACTGTAATTGTTGAAACCTGTTTGCCAAAGCCAACTTAAGACCGTTTACTGTGCAAGTTGCTTGGCCCCCTTTAAAATAGAAACTGCTACTGCCCTTTGGCAATTTATCAGCGCTGTGGACAATGGCCACTTATTATATATATATAATAGGATATAATAGGTAGACTAATAGGTAGATTATCGAACTAAATGGGTCATCTGTACCATCAGATTATTGCAGGGTGTTGTCATTTGTTCATGATTATCTCATCATTATCGTTATCCCATCATCATTCCATCATGATTAGTCATTATCCATCATTATCCTATTACTAATTTTACCAGATGGTATATCCCATTATATCCCAACGTATCCCATCATATTTGATTATATGTCCATCCTTTCCCATTCAAGGGAAAAATTGCAGGAAACCCCTAGATTTGGTGGAAACCTGTAGATTTTCCTTCAAATCATCCAGTGAACCAGAGGGTCAACTGTTACCAGGGGCCGCGTACTTGGTTTTTTGAGGCTCTGGAAAGGCATGGACCGTCGGAGCCCGGAGCGTGGAAGCCCGGCGCTGGTCACTGCAGGGCCGGAGGTATCTCGGTTCAGCATCCAAAAATGGTAGGTTCGGTTTAATAGTCAGATTTTTCATGAATGAAAATGAAATCAAAACTATCAATGTTCATTTAGGTATCAAGAATGCGGACCTAAGCACTAAAGTCAGGGTTTTAACCAACAGAAATGTTGGCTTAAGCTTCAAGCATCGAAACCCCAAAGTGATCGCAGCCCAGTCAGGTGCTACTTGATGGCCAATGACTTTCAAGCCCCACATCACCACATCCTAGAGTCTGCCACAGCAGTGGCTTTATCCCACAGTCACATTATTCACATTACATAAAGTAGCACCTATATAATGTTATCTAATGTTAGTAAAGTAACTTCATAAACAATCATAAACCACCCACATGAATTGATGGTTGGAATCCCACCCATCAATTCATGGAACTTTTGGGGATGAAGGGTTCTTTTTTCTTTTTCCCCCTGGTTGATCCCAAACCGGCCCATCTATTGTTCCTAGAGGGACAATATTGGTCCTTAAATTCCCATTGATTAACATTATTAACTTATTAACCATAGTTTATGAACATTCTTTATATAGTTCTCTCCCTGAGCCAACCACCAGTCGCGAACCACGAGTCGAAAAAACGAGGTACGCCAAGCTCAAGCGCCAGCGCGCGCAGCCGCTGTTTGAGGCGGTGGAACGTGCGGTGTCAGGCTCTCAGCGAAGGGATGGGGGCCCCCAACGAAAACCATAGGCAAACAATAGGAAAATTGTGATTAAACCAACAAAAATTGGGATTTAATGGGATTTATGTATATCTGACTTATGATAGCTAAGTTGGTGAACATATCTTCAATAACTATGGTTTATGATACCTATAAAGTATCTATAACTATCGTTTTCATGGTGTTTATTAACCAGCTTCTCATTGATTTTCCCATTCAAACATCTTACTTACAATCACCATTTTCAATAGGTAGGGATCATATCCCCACTACAGGGACGGCAGTAGAAACTATGTGTATGTTTTTTTTGGTTGGACCACCCCCCGCCAAAAAAAAGAACAACTATATATTCAATATGTTTATACGTACAATATGGATACCCAAATCAATGGGGTTATCATTTAAAAATCTATGGGAAACCATGGTGTTTACATGTTTTACCATCAATTTATCGGGATTTAACATAATTCAAATCATGTGTCAAAACCTATGATTTTCTCCCAGTTGGTGAGGGATGGACATCCAGAAGGACAAGCTAGAAACTATATGTGAAAGTGAAAACCAGGGTGTCAACGTTCTGGCCCATAACTGTCTACAACATTATAACCATATCCCAGTGATCAACAGTAGATGGTTACCAAATTATAGCCTATTTTTTGTCACCGAGATATGTCTTGAAATCAAAGCCTGTTGCTGAAACCAGGCCTCTAAGTGAAGTCAATGTCATTGGGCCAGGTTCCAGCCCACCACGGTCGCGTGACTATTCAGGTTTTTGGGTCCTCGTGGATCCTGAATTTGTGAGGCCTAAGATGCCTTCTCAATCCATTCTGTAAGACATTAGTCACTAAAAATGGCATTTGGAATGCCTGGGATGAATCAGTCCATGTGAAGATGGGAATGTTCAACGACCACACACCCTATATACATCTATATACACCATGCATGGACGTGGGCTTTTGTCAGGCCTGGTGCCTGCGAAAACATCGTTGGGAACTGAGTTACGTACCATGGGGAGCTGGGGATCGGTTTTTTGCAGTGCCGAAGCTGTGGATTCTGAGCTTTTGTTTTCTTCTTTTTTTTTGGAAATGCGTTGGGTGAACGAATGATAGTGGTGAATGATAATCATGGATACTGAATGGCTCTTTGGTGGTCAAACATGGCTGGCTGGAAAATCTCTTTTGAATGAATGTTTATAGCTGTGAAAATCATCGGGCGGATTTTTCAGCCAGCCATTTTTGATTACAGTCAGGGAAGATTTTGATACTCTGGTGAGGAGAAAACCATGGCAAATGTGAATGGTTCTTTGGATTTCTTTGGAATATGACAATTCGGTTGGCTCCTGCCATGAGTGCTAGGCTGGTAGGCATTGCAGTCCTATTTCCAAAACAACACTGAGGTTGTCATGGTTCTGAGATTTGGCCTATTTAGCAGTCAAAGCTTGTTTCACTCAATATAGTCTATCTATGATTGAAAAGATCTACCCCGATCGAGGGGCAGCGGCATAAGTTTGCATCCATCCCCTAACTATGGATGATTGATGATGATTGAAATTGTTGTGTTATCCCGCCATATCCATCTGTATCCAGGCAGTAATAGACTTTAAGATAGATTCACCCATTTATATAATCTCATGATTTCCCATGTATATTTGTTTACCACATTGATTGGCAGCTGCCTTGATACCTTATTGATGTTGTTGCAATTTGTGAAATTGACACATTAACATATTCAAAAGGTGTTGCAATGTAAGCTCATGTTCATTGGTTTCAAACCACAGACAGCCTTGTTGAAACCCTGCAGGATGCTCTGCGGGACTTTCCACTCCTGCATGAAAGATGGCAATACCATCCACCCTGTCCTGGTGCCACCAAGACAGCTACAGCAACATCTGCATTTGGCACCTTTTGCCAGGCCTTGCGTTGTTGGCACCCTGGTGGCCCTGCTGGATGCTGCTCTTGCCCAGAACCCGTTCACTCTGCATCTGTGTGGGGGTGGGCAAAACGCCCCTGCCAAAGGCCAAAGATTTCTTTGAGAACAGGCACCTGGGCAAGCATGTAAGATGTGAGGCTAGTTTGTGTGTTGTGTTTTGTTGTTTCTGCTTGTTTTTCCAAGTATGCGCTCAGAGCAACTAAAGATCTCACAAGCAATGAAAGATGTGCAGGCCAGCTCGCTTCCACCTGATGTGAAAGCTGACTACCTGGATCATGCGGCTATTGATTTGGGATGGCAGCACAACGATTCTGGCAAACCAGTTGTGGCTTGGCCATTGGGCACCCTTGGCACTGAAGAGCCACTGACCTGGGTGAAGCTTGGCAAGGCAGATTGCTACAGTGCATTTGTCAAGCTTGGGAGAGGCATGGGTGGGTCATCAAGGCCAAGCAGGATCATGGCCCACCAGAAGGCATGTCCATCGCACAAGCAATGGTGCATGGGTACGTTTTCTGAAGGCCCAAGGCATGCCCCCACTCACTGTGAACAAAAGTACCTTGGAGCAATGTTTTCAAGCTATACCTTTTGTGTTGGTGCCTGTTTGCTAATTGTTATCCGGATCCAAACCAACATTTTGGTTTTTGTTTGCTAGCATTTGAGGTATGGAGTAGCTCAACAGGCAGCAAGGCAAGCTTGAGTCAATGCTGGTCACCATGAAGGGTTTGGCACAGAAGAGGATGGGTGGCTTGAGGATTGAATTCAGAACACTGCAAGGGGATGCCACATGGCTCAATCTGATGGATGCATTGCAGCTTGGCTGCAATTGGTTTTATTTGTTGTTCCCTGAATTTTTATTTGTGTAGATGATTGAGATTTGTTACAAGCATTCCAGGCAAGACAATGTAGAAGCCATGCTCCAGCACAGCAAAGGGTTAGAGTTATGTTCATCTCAGCCAGCCAGGGACTGGAAATCGTGTGCTTTTTACTTTTTCATTTTTTATTTTGATCATCATTTTTTGGATTGAAAATTATCATTCCCTTTTTATCCCGGTTGAGTTTTTTCATTGTTTGTTCATTCCTGTTTTTCCTCCCTTTGGCATTTTCATTTTTCTTCCCTTTGCTTCGAAAATGGTCCTTGGTCCTTGGGAATTGCCACCAGGGCTTTTTCTCGAACCCTTTTCGTTTCTTTTCATTCTGTTTCCTTTCTGTATTGCTTGGGTTATTTTTCCTTTGCCTTGAAAATTGTCCTTGGAAATTATCAAAAGGAGCTTTTTCTCGAACCCTTTTCGTGTTTTTTTCGTTTTTTGTATCCTTTTGGCTATGTTTCCCTCCTTTGCCTTCAAAATTGACCTTGGAAATTATCAAAAGAAGCTTTTCCTCGAACCCTTTTCGTTTTTTTCCGTGTTTTTTTCATTTTTGTTTTCGTTTTTTTTATCCGCTTTTTTTTCGTGTTGTTTCCTTTCCTTTTTGCATTTTCGTTTTTTTCGTGTTTTTTCCTTTCATGTTTTTTTTTCATTTTTTTTGTTTTTTTTTTTTCGTTTTGGCTATTTGTCCTCCTTTGCCATCAAAATTGACATTGGAAATTGTCAAAAGGAGCTTTTTCTGGAACCTTTTCCGTTTTTTTTTCGTGTTTTTTTTGTTTTGGCTATTTTTCCTCCTTTGCCTTCAAAATTGACCTTGGAAATTATCAAAAGGAGCTGTTTTTCGAACCCTTTTTGTTTTTTTTTTCGTTTTTGTATCCTTTTGGCTATGCGTCCTTCCTTTACCTTGAAATTTATCAAAAGGAGCTTTTTCTCGAACCCTTTTCGTTTTTTTTTTTT
>Ga0126342_10017826_pt1 | contig 12241 bp, 11 predicted proteins | sample Cyp1metagenome_FD_92528 | JGI IMG/M metagenome (GOLD analysis project Ga0126342, IMG submission 92528) | Coral microbial communities from Lord Howe Island, Old Settlement Bay, Australia - Cyphastrea 1 metagenome | ecosystem: Host-associated > Invertebrates > Cnidaria > Coral ... | reverse complement strand
CATTACAATTACATTACATTTACATTACATTTACATTACATTTACATTACATTTAGATTACATTTACATTACATTTACATTACATTTAGATTACATTTACATTACATTTACATTACATTTACATTACATTACATTACATAACTTTGCATACATATGTATGTATATACACACTTTTTTGGGTCCACCAGATCTCTTGAAACGGATGATTCTATCCCAAAATATTGCAATTTTTAAAGGGCTCTCTTTTGGATATTGACAATTTAGAAATTGTGATATCCTAGAAAGTGACATTGACAATTTAGTTAGGATACCATATTGAGGGCCTTAAATTGTGATGTTGTGGTGTTTTAACCTACGATGTGGGCCCCCCCAGTTATAAGATGGTTTAAAAACCCCAGTAACTATAGTTATAGGTACCATAAACCATAGTGACATTGGAGTTATTTTCACCAACTGAACGCTATCGTAAACGGGGGCCCCACTTTGTACCTTTCATATGGGGATACTGTCGGCCAACTAGTAAATGAGGAGGGTTTTTTGTGTCGGAAGAATGGGATTTGTCAAAGCAAAATCGCAGTAGAATACAACGGGCTTAGTTTCCGGATTTCCATGAAATTATGCGGAGACAATGCGGATATCATGGGATATTATATATATGTAGATATTATATATATATATATAGATATTATATATATGTATATAACTAAGCAAATAAACGTACCTAAAACATCCCATCTAGAGAAGTCTCTAGTTGTCACCGTTTTTCTCCCAGGTTCTCTCTTTTTTTCTGCCATGGATGTGTGACGCTTTAAGGAAGGGCCGCATCGTCATTGACCTGAAACCCAACACTTGGATGTCACCTGAGGCCCGCTGAAGATCTCTGAGAAAAAGATGAGTGTTACCCTCTAATATGGTCAACTAAGGTTAAACAGTAGGATTCCCATGATGGTTACCCTCTGGTAAACATACAAAAAACAATGGAAAATCAAAATCATTATGCTATTAATGGGTAAATCCCGTATTTCGACTGGGCCATGTTCCAGTTCGCAAACTGTAAACGTGACTACCAGAGGGTAAATAAACATGTTGACCCTGAAAATAGACCCTGTTTTAATGGAAACTCATCTTCCAAAGCCGATGACTGCCAGGGTCAACAAGTTAATTTACCAGAGGGTAATTCATTTGAGCATGGCTTTGATTGGAACTATTTAAGGAATTTCAGTGGCATCCAGAAAAACATTTTGTTTTTTTTGAGGGAACACAATGACCAACACTACTGAATTCAACTGGAGGTCTTGCAGACAAACGGATTTGCGCACCAAGGAATGGATTGGCCATATTTCCACCATGTTGATTGTGTACCAACTCGGGTTTCCTCTATCTTCGAATCTTATTTTTTAACAAGACTTTGGGAGTTCTCGGTTGAATTTATGTTTGTTTTCAAATGGTTTCGTATATTTTTTTTGCCTGATGTACCGGTTTTCCGCTTGAACTTGGCCATGGTTGGATGATTTTGGGCTTCCAGTGGCGGGCCAGGAGCAAGCACTGAAGATCCGAAGTCGGAAAGTGGAAGTGGCACAAGTGGCCCGACCATCCAGGCGTGGAAACGCCGTTGCCGTTGTTGCCGTTTCGGGTGGCTGCCGTTGGGGGACTGAATGGTACATGAATGGGCTGATTTCAAACAAATTTTGCAAGGGATTTGTATTTTTGCCCTCTAGTAAACATACATAACTATACATAACTATGGAAAATCATCATTTTTCAATGGGTAAATCAACTATAAATGGCCATTTTCAATAGCTATGTAACAAATTCCCAGAGGGTATTCCCAAGTTGACCATGTTTTTGGAACAAAGTTGGATGTTGTTTTTTTCGCAGCATTGACGGTTCTTTCAACCAGACATAACCAGACAATGACGGCTTCAGCAAACATATTCCTTGGCCAACATGGTGTTTTGCGCACCTTTCCATTGTTTCCTCTACCGTTGGTTGTTGTTTTAAGCCTTGTTTCTGTTGTTTTTTAATATACATATTATACATCAAACAAGGTATGCGGCTGGCACATGTTTCGTTAAGGCTTCTATCGTTCTTTTGCTTGTGCTTAGTTGTTTCTGATTGTTTAATGTTTTGCAACTAAGCATTTTTTTTAGTTTACATCTTGCTGAGCCAGTGATTTAGAGTTTGAAATTCACTAATTAGAGCACACCGCCGCTATTGAGCCGTGTGCAACTGTGTCATGAGAACGCTTATTGTTTCTAACTCTTGCCAACTATTCGTAACCAATTCATGTATTGTAAAGAAAATGGTTTCTTTGTTTTACTTTGCTGATGTATCCATTGGAAAATCGGAAAACTTTTGCCATTCACGAAGTTCGGTTTACAAAAACTATCGCATCTCCCCACAGATGTTGTAGCTTGGTTCTATCCTTATGGGGATGTGATTACCGAACTATGGGGAACAGCATCCTGTAGTATCCTAGTATTCAAAGCATCCTATAGGAATCCTATCACCTTATAGTATTGTTGCCATACCTATTAAGTTTCTGGTTGGTGGTTTGGAACATGAACTTTATGACTTTCCATATATTGGGAATAATCATCCCAACTGATTTTCATATTTTTCAGATGGGTAGGTCAACCACCAACCAGTCATGTTTAACTAACATTTGGATTATTTGTCCATTTCATATATGGGATACCCTCTGGTAAACATACAAACAACTATGGAAAATCACCATGCTATTCATGGGAAAATTCACTATACATGGTGATTTTCCATAGTTATGTTAAATTACCAGAGGGTAAACCTCCATTTTCCCATGGTTTTCCTGTGGTTTATATTCCCACCGAACCTATCACCTATCACCCTACCGAGTTCGTTCGTTATATCCCCACCCAAACGTTGACCCTTTCGTGGCCGTAGGTCACCATACCCGCGGAGTCCGGGGATCTCAGATCCCAAAAAAGGCAAGGTTGGTCGGAAAGGGTGTGAATCTTGGGGAAAATCCACAACATATGGGGACTAACATCGTTTAACATGGATATTTCCATATATATATAGTATAGACATATATAGATTATAGATGTTGATTGTCCCCACTAAGTTACCCTCTGGTAAACTAACCGTTTGCTATTGAAAATGGCCATTTATAGTGAGTTTTTTAATATTAAAAATGGTGATTTCCCATAGCTTACCAGAGGGTAACATGGTTTAACCTGGTTTAACAATCAAATGCAGGGTTTGACCATGAGTTGTGGGGTTTTAACGATGAATTGATGGGGAGTTTTTCCATGAATAAAACCCATCAAGAATAGGGGTTCGATATGGTTCGACCATGAATTATTAGGGTTTATGTTGAATCCCCAAAAGTGTTGCATCTTCGATGCCAAAAAACATGTGTCATCCTCGGTCTGGTCTGATGAATCCGAATCCTTTTCAATGTTGGCCATCATCAGGACCTTCTCATCACTCCCGTGATCATCATCATCATCATCATCATCATCATGACCAGCAGGGTCATTGTGTTCGTTATCATCATCATGGTCACCTTCTGAGAAATGGTCTTTGCCAAGTATGCCATGATCACGGGTTTGGACACCCAGGGGATGTTTCAGCTCCTGCGAGTACTTTTTTTGCAGGTTCCAGCGCCACTTTTCCCACAAGTAGCGCGATCTGCAGAAAACTGTATCTTACCATGAAACCATCACGGGTTCCTGCAGGTTCGCCCATCAAAAGAACTCAACAAACACTGAAATTGATTGAAGAAAATTCATCAAAATTCAACATCTCACATTTTTGATCATTTTTGGTTACTTCAAGTAATGTGGGTAAAACAATAATAAACCATCCACCAGTCATCACCATTTTTACAGGTGGTTTTTTAACCATTCCCCAGTCATGGCTGGTGCAAATGGCATTTGTTTTCCCCACATCAGATCATCAGTATATTAGATTCTCAGATGTCCCCAGTATATTTCTAATATAGACATATATAGATGTTGATTGTCCCCACTAAGTTACCCTCTGGTAAACTAACCGTTTGCTATTGAAAATGGCCATTTATAGTGGATTTACCCACTAAAAATGGTGATTTTCCATAGTTATGTAAACGTTTACCAGAGGGTACTTCAAGTATGTTGAATTCCAATTGTCCAGAATATTAGAAAACGAAGCCCGGCGCGGCTGAGGTGGCAGTTCGCCCGCCCTCCCCGAGCGTCGGGCCAATTCCCAGGAGAAAGGCAAGGCCGAAGGCGGCGGGAACAGCCGTCGTTTTGTCAGATTTCCCGTGGGATTTCCAAGTAGTTCATGGTTATATTCTGGGGTTGTAGTAACCCTGGTAAAACCATCAGATATGGAATTTAACCAAATTTATATTTTGGGGTTGTAATATTGTTAATATCATGATCATTGATTAATTGCATTTCATGAACTTATACAATGGGATGTAATAGATTTATATGTATATATATACATAATGGAATTTAGATCATGGGATTCATATATTTTGATTCAACCATTTACCCTCCAGTAAATTAACTTGTTGACCCTGCCTTTCATCGGGGTTGGAATAGTAGTGAAACCACTAAAAATTGGTGATTTTCAGGGTCAACAAGTTAATTTACCAGAGGGTAACCATCAACATGTCATTGGATAAATTATGGGATTTTGCAAAGATTTTATGGGATTCACAGTTATGGGATTTAATGAGATCTGATGGGATTAAATTGGGCTTAATGAGATTTGTTATGGTATCCAGAGTTTTGTGATTTCAACGATCTGAAGAAAGATGTTTTTTGTCTAATAATCATTCATGAAAACATATTACAATCGTTCCCACTAAAAGTACTAACAAGTGTTACATAGTGTTACTGAAGTATACCCCCAGCTGAGTATCGACTTACCAGATGTGTTTCCCGGGGAAACCGCCCAACTTACCAGAGGTCATGGCTACATCCCCACTGCCGCTCTATCCATGGAGGCAACCCCAAATGGATGGTTTATAGTGGAAAAGCCTATCAAAATAGACTATTTGGGGGTACCCTCTGGTAGACGTTTACATAACTATGGAAAATCACCATTTTTAATGGGAAAATCCACTATAAATGGTCATTTTCAATAGCTATGTTAGTTCACCAGAGGGTATTTGGGGGTACCCCCATTTCAGGAAACCTTCATGAATGGGTTTATAGTCGCTCAAACGACATACTAAGCAGTCGTATATCATTTTCAGATTTTTCAGGGATCCCCCACTTACGTCCCCATCTCAATCTCGCCTTCTTTCCACAGGTGGAATGTTCCCCGACATCCGGCGGAAGGACCAGGCAGCCGAACACGGGCTGCCCAGGGAACACCTCCAGAGCCGTCAACGTTTGTGTTTAATTTCAGAGGATTGGATGATGGGAAAATTTACAGGAAATCCCTATATTTGATAGGTAAAAGCCATGGTTCGGTTTCCAGATGTTCCGTTAAACCAATCCAATGTATATTCCTGAAGTTCACCCTGGGAATAACAGACATGAAAACGTCAGCGAATATCGCACTTGGAGCAACAAAAAATCAACATGGATCAACCAAAACCAGGAGTCCAACATTGGCCAACTGCATTTTCCCAGAGGGCGGTAATATCGCCTTTTGATGGTGAACAATTGAACCACAAAGACGTGCGCCTCATGGCAGACGAACAAGAAAGTCGGGTGAATGGTTGAATACTTTGAGCATTGGGAAAGTTATACGTATACATATACCCCTGATCATTGGTATACTGCATAGTGCTGAACATCAGCAACACCGAACAGATAGAAAAGTCAAGTCCTTTTACGAATTAGAAAGGTCAATCTTTGATTTTTGATCTTTTTGGCGGTTACTATACCCCATGACACGTCTGTACCAGCGACTGTGGGGTTTCAAGATGTTTTTTGAGGTTTTGTCCACGTATCACGCATAGTTATTAGGAATGAACTAATTCACAGTTATGGTGGCCAATATTCCTAGCAAACATGTTTTTTTTTTTTTATTAGAACCCACAAATAATGCATAAATGGCCATATTGTGCTATAATGTACTATATATATATATAATTAATACACGTATCGGTGGGGCGCACAGATAGCTAAGTGGCTTTATCAGTCGCTAAACTGTGGCTTAAAGACATATATCATCATATATCTATGGTCAAGGAGGTTTACAAATAATATACATATATATATATATATATATATCACCACAAAATATGGCCAGAAATATGGTACCAAGGTACCTCCATTTTAGGATCCAGGTACATTCCCATTGAAAATATATAACTGGGTCAACTTGTGCCGTGCCGAGCCGCATCACAGGCTCGGCAGATGGAGCGAATGCCCAGCAATCAGATGGCGCCCATCCAAAGGAGCCCATCCGTTCCTTGGCGCGGCGCGAGCAGCAAAGTAGCCATACGTTGATTGGTGGTTTTGAGACGTTTCAACAAATTTTCAGTATCAAATATGTTTCAATTCACCATATTGTTGATGTTTTTTTGGCTTTTATGAAGGTTTAACATTATTTTTTACAGTAGATTTCTGTTTTTGTTAATGGTGGTTTTCATTATCAATGGTTATTTTAGGGGATACGGGATACGTGTGATTAATAAATGATGGGAAAGTACCAAACTGTTGGTTGGTTGCTATAAAGGATTATACTGGTTTATTGGGGAGTATCATGATCTCCACGTTTCTTGGTTCAATCTCCATTTTGTTTCCTTAAATCTTCATGTTTCTTGCTTCAATCTCCATTTTCCTTGCTGAAATCTGCTGAAATCTAGGTTTTTCCTGCTTAAATCATGATAAATCTCCATTTTTGCCTCATTTTCCATGGCCATTTCACTCCGCCAGGCCCCAGCGCCGGTGCGCAGCCGCTCACGCTCCGTGTCCTCGGCGGCGGAGCGGGTGGACAAACCCAGGCGTTACAACTCCAGGTGCACCGCGGGTGTCCGTTCCGCAGGGTTTTTGTCGTGATTTACAGTGATTGTAGTGATTAAAGATGGGTGATTAGTAGATCTGGTTGGTGGTTTCAAACATTTAAGGATGATTTTCCATACTATATGGGAATAATCATCCCAACTGACTAATATTTTTCAAGATGGTTTATGGCACTGGATTGGTTTAAGGGAAAATCTGCAGGAAACCATGTTTCTTCCTATGAAAGATGGGGGGTTCCTGCAAATTTTCCCTTAAACCAATCCATTGATTATGGCATTCTTATTCAATGACTTTGGCTGTCGACAAATGCCCGGCACCATCCCTCCCCAAAATGTCGATGAATAGGATCCCAGGGGAATTGTTTTCGCTGATTTTGATGGTGACTGATTTTTGAGTTTGGTGAGTTTTTTTTTGGTGATGTTTTGAAAAAAATATCAGCAATTACTATTGGTCACCTAGTGATGATATAGTGTTGTGATATATTCCCAATTGTAAAAAAAAGGGGATTATATCACTTCTCATGGAAAATTGTGTTCCCACATTAATTATATCACTTCCCAATTATATATATATATATATTGGTAATCCCAACTATTTCATGATTGGAACGTGATCCTAACTTTTCCCAAGTCATTTCTGACAGTTGACGATGACTTCATCCGGGGGAATCCAGGAGCCTCTGGTAAACGTTTACAGTTTGCGAACTGGAAAATGGCCATTGAGTTCGTTGATTTACCAACAATGGTGATTTTCCATAGTTTTTTGTATGTTTACCAGAGGGTCTATCTCATTAACTTCTCGTTGCTGATGGTTAAATCAGTTAAATCCTTCAAACATGACGTTAAACTGCCACTCTTCACCAATATTCTCCATTATTACTCCAGTAAAATCACCGATAGTGGGAGTTTATATCATTTTATATCCCTAATAATCCATGAATAATCCATTATAAACCAATATTAACATTTAATTAGTGGTTATGTATGTTATGATGATTAATGATACTGATGACCACTATATTAATATCTATATTTATTAATAACAGCGGTTTATGTCATCTTTAACATCTTGATCAATGATTTTTTTAAATATAAACCAAGATTAACATTATTAACATCTTGAATACATCTTGATTATTCCATTATAAACCAAGATTAACATCACTGATCCACTAATAGTAATCAAATGGTCTATCACCAATAGTAATGGTCACTATGAAATAATTGGTGTAATATAATATAGCTATCATTAATTGAATGGTCTAGCACAAATCATCGTGTTGATCCACCACGTTATGACAAGGCCGTCAGATCACCTCATCTGCTCTAGGCCGTCCTCCAGGGCCCAGTCGCCTGCAGGCGCGGTGCAGTGCCGATGTGCCGATGCCATGGGTGAGTTTTCATGGCATGAAATCCTCCTAGACAGAAACCATGGGTAAATGGATATACCCTCTGGTTATTTAACATAGCCGTGGAAAATCACCATTTTTAAGAATGGTAAACCATCTATTTCTATGGACCATTTTCCATGGCTATGTTAAATAACCAGAGGGTAAATGGGATAAAACATATGGAAATGTTTTTTGTTTTTTTTTTTACCCCATTTTTTCATGGGGAAAATGATGAGAAACCAAGAAAAAAACGCTGGTCCAAGGCGGGGCGAAGTGATGTAAGTTAGTTTATACACATCTTCCATGTGGTACTTTTTTTTTCGCCGTTTCTCCAAACGGCAGAACTTTAGGGGTTCTAAATGTGGTACTTACCATTGTAAAAAGTACCACCATTGTAAATTTTAGCACCATTGTTCTTGTAAAGAAAAGTCTTTTTTGCAAAAAAACGCCGTTGTAAAAAAATGTCTCTCCACGTGATCGGGTAATGTCGCCGTTTGGTCGGGCAATGTCGCCGTTGCAAAATCATAATATATTTAGATTTTTAGAAGTATTTGGAAAATCTCAAAAAACGCCGTTCCGCAAAAAAAGGTTGTTCTTTCGGAAAACCAATTTTTCGAGCAAAAGGCAGAATTTTAGCACCATTTCGAAGATGCGAGTATTCCATCAACCTAGAGGTTCACCAAATTATATTTACCAACTTAGCTATCGTTCACCAAATTAGTTATATTCACTTTGTGTGATAAATGGGATAAATGGTGGTTGAATGTGATGTGGTTTTTGGATTTTTACTATGAACCATCCTATGTTTGGCCAGATTACACAACCCGCACATCAATGATGTGGTAAACTCAATAATGAACCATTGTTAATATTACCACACATTGGTGGAATATATTGGGGAAATACTGAAATTATGACTAAACATGGTGAGTAGATAGCTGTTAGTAAGCTTTAAGAAGTATTACTGTAGTTGTTTATAAAGGAATCGTTAATTAAATTTTATGAGATCACGGGGAGATACCCTCTGGTAAACGTTTATATACATAACTATGAAAAATCACCATTTTTAATGGGTAAATCAACAATAAATGGCCATTTTCAATAGCTATGTTTCTTTACCAGAGGGTAACAGATATAAAAATTGTAATGGGGATACAAGGATGGTTTAGACAGCGAACATATGGCGTTTATAATCACCAGCAATTGGGATGTACCTAGAACCAGCAGTTGATGGACATGATAAAGCCGGGAAAAACCAACTGGATCAGTATCTAAGATTGGCCATGACACATGGTTTAAAGATGTTTAAAATTGTTTAAAGATGTTTAAAAGTATAGACATGAGGATAAAATGCATACATATTTATGTTATTTATTTTCGAAAACTTGCACTTTTTCTGAGTTCAAGCGGCATTTTTTGGGGGGCTGGGTAGGTCATGGCCAGGAAATCTTCAGGCACCCGGTAGGTCGTCAACCAAGCGACGCTCTAGGAGCCACACCACAGAGTCTGTACCGTCAACGTGCAGATCCCAGGATTTCGTCCTGAGGGTGATCCAGACAGACTAAGCCTGTTGATTGGTTGTGGGTCATACCATATGTAGCAACTTTTATGGTCTAACCCCATCCAATAGATGCCGAAATTTTCATGGAGACCTGGTTAAATACAAGGCATTCTAAATAGGCATCACCAGCCTGGAACGACGTGTTTTTTTCTTTTGTAAGGTGGATTACTATATAGACAATAATGATCAATAAGAAGCCATACTATAGCCAGGTCTAGGTATATATTCCTATAGATCAATAAGGTATAGCCTGGTCTATTGATGTGTATTGAAGGTAATGATCAATGAGATCAATGAGATCAATGAGAACCCATAATTGTGAGTATATTTTTGGGGATAATTAACGAAAAAAAGCGGCGAGCATACTGGGATGGGCCAGGCCTATTTGAATGGCCCGGGTTAGAACTTTCAAGTGACTTTGGGTGTCGATTTTTCCCAGCTATAAACCTCATTGATAGGGGATTTTCCAGCCACGTTTGATGACACCGGAGGGTAGTCTAGTTGATTATGTTGATTTGCCATGATTGCCACCTAAATGATAGCTAATCCGTGATCAACCGCCAAGAAAATTCCGCAGTTCACATTGATCATTGACCAGAGAGAGAGAGAGAGAGACTAAATAGATATACCAACCACCTACGAACAATAGATATACCCCTACCAACAATAGATACACATTTATCGATATACAAAAAACACAAATTGACCCTGACCCGCCCGATAGCGTGGATCATTTCTCGTGATGATCCCTCTTCAGGGCTGGAGGATTCATCCAATAGCCATGGCTTCAAGTTCGCAAACTGTAAACGTGAACACCAGAGGGTATCATACATGATGGCTGTGTAGGGAATCATCCCCAACATAACATAGTGTTTTCTTTCAATGTTTTCCCATTTGTCAGGCAAGGATCTCCTAAATTTTGAGCGACTTCTTCTCATCATTTTCCTTCGTGGGTCATATACTTGTCAAATTGGTGATCTTCATGTGTTCCATTGGTCCCATATCGTGGGATGGTCATCAACCCATCAACAGGGGTGAATATGCCCATTGGAAATCCGCAGTGATGGTACTGTAGGATGACAACAACCCACAAAGCCATGTTTTGGCCATGGCTTATGTAAGGGTATGCTCACCAAAATGAAATCTCAATTTCGGGTGTCTGACCGTTGCACATGTGTTTCACCCCAAGAGAAAACATGGCTGAATTGCAGGAAATTCACCAGCAAACATGGCTGCTTAGGCTCAAACCCTGGCTTCGCACTTGGGTGAGTTCAAGGCAGAGCTTGATCCAGGGTCATATATCCACAATAATGCTGTTGAGCCTTTTGCGATCGATTTTGCAGTTTCTTGAGGACTGGTGAGGAGTTCCAAGCACCGTTCTTCCCAAGTTTTGGTCGTGCCAGGTGAGTGAGAACGTGGGAATCGCAGCGGGAAAGAGTTCCCTGAACGTTTCACTCACCTGCAATTTGGCCCATGAGACAGATATTACTTCAATATATTTCAATGGAAGACTGGCAATTTATGTTTTTTTTTTCGCTCGTGGTAAGGAAAAATCGTGATTTTTTTGAACCCTCTGGTAATTTAACATAGCTATTGAAAATGGTGATTTATAGTGGATTTTCCCATTGAAAATGGTGATTTTCCATAGCTATGTTAGTTTACCAGAGGGTATGTCTCTGACTGGTTTGTGAGGTGTCATGGGCCACGTTGCAACTTGGCTTTGGCTCAAAAAATATCGCTGTGACATGGTGGTGGAAAAAACGTAGCCATGGAAAGATCCACCATTATTAAGAACGGTAAACCATCTATTTCTATGGGCCATCTATACCATGGCTATGTTAAATAACCAGATGGTATATCTTATTTAAAAAAAACTTATATCATAGTAACACACATATTATAATACATTTAGCATTATAAAACTAACAAAATGATGGACACCCAGCGGGTCACAGCAAGCGGTTTTATAGCCTAAGCCTTCGTGAAATCAAGTCAGGGACCCCAAGCATCCCCCAGAAACTGTGGGTAAAACAATAGCATTAATAGTGACTAATAGTGATTATAATAGTGATTATAATACTGATTATAATAGTGATTATAATAGTGATTATAATACTGATTATAATACTGATTATAATAGTGATTATAATAGTGATTCTAATAGTGATTCTAATAGTGATTCTAATAGTGATTATAATAGTGATTATAGTGATTATAGTGATTATAATAGTGATTATAATAGTGATTGTAATAGTGATTATAATAGTGATTATAATAGTGATTATAATAGTGATTATAATAGTGATTATAATAGTGATTATAATAGTGATTATAGTG
>Ga0126342_10017825_pt1 | contig 12241 bp, 5 predicted proteins | sample Cyp1metagenome_FD_92528 | JGI IMG/M metagenome (GOLD analysis project Ga0126342, IMG submission 92528) | Coral microbial communities from Lord Howe Island, Old Settlement Bay, Australia - Cyphastrea 1 metagenome | ecosystem: Host-associated > Invertebrates > Cnidaria > Coral ... | reverse complement strand
TTGGTATATAGATTAACTAGTAGGGATTCTCCAGAAAGAGGTATAATTTCAATAAAATCCTTTCGACATGCAAACGTTCAAATAGTACATAAAGGTCCATCGTACATATATATATATATATATGGATCTATATTGTACTAGATGGTACTATAATTGTACTAGCATATGGAACATGATTCTGAATGTTCCCCATGTTTTCGAAGGGACAAAATTCCTCAATACAGTTCCACATCGGAGGAACTCTTCTCTTTGTCCATTACTCAGGAGAAAGTCAACCCCCTTTGTGTCCATGCGGCCGTCGGGACCACAGGTTGGAATGTGAAGTTCTGGAGAGGCTTGCGGCGACTGGTTGGTGACCCGAATCACCCAATAATAAACCCTAATATCACATAATATCACCATAGATGGGTGGTAATTAGCATTCACTGCTAGGTTTATGGCCTTGGCTTTACCACATGAGTTGTTTTTATCTCACAATCCTTGGCGTTAGATGTTGTAGTGTCCCTGTGTTTGTCCCTGAAAGCTGTCGGAAAATCAGCAGGTAGCCCAAAATCATCCAAAATCTAGTGGTTGATCATCACGTTCCACCTTCAAATTGCACTTTTAATGGTATACCCCATGTTCCAACATGAATTTGCTGGTCCTTTGGATGGGACTAGCTTCGCTCGGATCATTTTTTGCACAGCTTCACATTCGGACGCCTTGTTGCCATAATTAGTCATGTCCTGGCGCATTGGAAAAACACCCCAAGGTAGCTGCAAGATGATTCGGGAAACTAAGCTACACCCAGTTGCTCATTCCTTCTTGGAGGATACCCTCTGGTAAACGTTTACGTAACTATGGAAAATCCAGCCATTTTTTAATGGGAAAATTCACTATTTCTATGGCCATGGCTTCAATAGCTATGTTAAATTACCAGAGGATATGGTATTTATCTCTAGCTGGCTGTCTGGATGTTTAAGTGACAACCGCTGAGCCTGAGCGCTGAGCCTGAGCGGCGCGTGAGGTTGAACGAGAGTTGTGATCCCAATGTGCGCCCCAGATCCATCAATATTCCGCAAGTGAGGCCTGACCCCGTTTCTGGGAGAGCTGATATCTCAATGATTGAGAAGCTGCTGTTTGTGTCTTTTATCGTGATGTAGAACATGGATAATATATATGTATATATATAGCATGTTGCGCACAGCTGTGCAAAAGTCGAACTTTAATTCTCCAACTGTTGCTTATCCAGATGAGCAGTGGCTGCATTCAACCCCTGTTGATGATTAGTTCTGGGGTTCTGCTAACTTGTACTATCTAACCTATTGGGGGATTCTCAGACTCCATTGTAGTTGATGGCCCTTTGGTACTTTATCACTTTGCCATCGAACATGATGATAGTTTGATTACAGCATCCATCACATAGTGATGATCTAATATTATCCAATATTATCCAATATTATCCATTGTAGCTTGCTATTGAAAATCACATAAAGTCACCATTGTTTTGTGTGTCATCCAGTGTCACAATCCTCGTTTCCACCGGCCAATGGCCGCCATGCACGTTGGCCCATTTTGAGCCATGCCAGGGAGTGGCAGGCAGTGCGTCTGCGGCCATGCCCAGCCGGAGAGCACCGGATCAACTACACAGGCGCTGTCTACCGGCTGAGGATCATGGAGTTTTATGGAATTATTATCCATCTGGGTAAATTTGATCACGACCTCACTGTTCTCCCGAACCCTGGAATCATGGCAAATTGGTGGGAAATCACCCCCAAATGGCCGAACTATTCAGGTTAGTGAATTATTATAATTTACCATGATCCATTATTGAACCATGATATTTCCATGAATCAATATTAATGGTTCTATTGTAATAACTCTTCAATAGGATAATGGATGATAATGGTATATATTATATAGAGGATAATGGTTCAATATAATGGATTATTGAATGATAATTGGAGATTCATCCCACTGAATTATGGTTAGTATCATCATAAACATACGTAGTTATTTTCACATTGATATATATATATATATATTATATATATACGTATATATATATATACGTATATCGGTCTAGTAACCATTGGAGTATACTAACTCATTCAGAACCATAATAACCTTGGAGTACACTAACTGATTCATGACCATAGTTAGTTCACCCAGCCAAGGACTAATGGTATAACCATGTATAACAAACCACTTCTTATGGGAAACCATAAAGCCACTTGTTGGGGCTGGTGTATACAAGCTGTTTCTGGGGAAATTGAGGATGGTTTATTATTGAGCCTGGGGATTCCAACGAGGGATCCAGGCTATTCCAAGCTGCAGTTCATATGGTCACTGGACTATGCGTCAATGGCAAGTCGTGCGACTGCTTTGTGTTTTCACTCTTAGTTTCCTTGTTTTTTTTTCCCGTAGTATGTCAGTGTTATCTAGTTATAAATCCATATACAATATATGTATATAATATGTATATAATATGCTATATATACTTATATGATCTTATACTGCTTTGTCTGAAAATACCCCTAGAATCCAGCTGGCTTCATCACCTCGCCAGCTCCGGACTGCCTGCAATGCCAACCTGGAAAGTTCAAGAGCAGCTTGGTGATCTTTCGATCCTGGGTTCCAGACGAACTACCAATCTTGATAGGATGTGATGGGATATGTATACATGTGATGTGGTGTGTATTTATATATATATATTAAACTAATTTAATACATATTCTACTACTATATATTAATATGATATAATATATATATATACATTATATATTATATGTATAATACATGTTTGACCCATGAGTTAATTGGAATATCTCAAATATATTGTGTAAATACCTGAAATCAATAGACTTCACGATTTAAATCCCTGGTTTAAGTTTAAGTTGAACATGAACCAAGTATAAGTGCTTAAACCCGTTCACTTTTGAAAAGACGGATAGGAGCTAGAGGTCGGAACCGTGTAGTGATAAGGATCTATAGTTGGTGGGGATGTAATTTGCCCACAAATTTGGGGATTGAACCCCCGTGAAGTGGGGCAGTAACCAATATTCAATATTTAGATGTAATTGACATTTAATTGACTGATTGAAATATTTATAGGTCTGTTGATTATAGGTCTATTAGCAAATTATATCAATAGTCCAATGTACTGTGATGTAATTGATTTACCCTCTGGTAATTTAACATAGCTATGGAAAATCACTATTTTTTATAGGAAAATCCACTATAAATGGCCATTTTCAATAGCTATTTTGACATAACCAGAGGGTATCTAATATGACCCCCCTTATTAGTGATGCTACGTAACATTTGAATCTTCGGAAGCTCAAGGCTTGATGATCCCATCAAACATGATGGGCATCCAGCTGAGTTAGTGGAGCCATGTTCACCTTGAAAAAAAACGACTTGGTGGAGGTTGGCAATCCCAGAAAATGGATAGACATGGCGTAAATATCGCTAGAAATCCAACTTCTTTTTTTTTGATACACTTTCAAAGTGACCACAAAAATCGGAGACCGAGTTTTCCAGGTAAATTTCAACTGCCCCAGATCTCTAGTTCCACCTTCTCCTCGACTGTATTTGGGGTGGTTTTTGGGGTCAAAGCCACAGCATCTCAGAGGGGAGTAGGAGCACTATAATCCGACATCCATATGATCCGTATTTTCTCGTTTTTTGTCATTTTTTACTGGGAAGACAATGATAAACCATAGTAAGTGCCATAGTAAACCATAGTACACTCCTGTTAGAGTACCCCATACCATTCTGTAAGGGGTAGCCATGGTCCCTTGGTCGACCTCGGCCCTTGAAACAAGGCGGGGTGGGCCCGGCGCTGTCGTGCAGCTTCTGCGACTATGGCGAATACATGGGTCTGCCTGGAGCAGGTGCCACCAAAGTGGATGAAAAGTGTCCATAGCCACTGGATGGATGGTTTCCGTAGTTAAACTTAGTTGGGGATGGGTCAAAACCTTGTACCCCTGGTGAACATCAAAATAGCTGGTAAATGGATGTTCATTCCCCTAAAAATGGTATTAATAGGTATTGATCCATACCCATATACTTTGATAAGTTGGCAGTTGGCACTGATAAAATCATGTATCTAGGGTGGTGGTTTGCAACCAACCCATTCGTGTTGTTTTTTGGATTTTCTTGGTATATGGTGTTCATATTCCAGGGAGTCGAATGCCTTCTCAAATATGGTACTTAACACCCCTTAAATGACACCCATTTTTCACTTGAAAAGCTATGGCTGGATCCAAAGGTTTGGCAAAATTTCTGGCCGATGTTTGGCGAACGGATTTTCAGTTCAGAATCGAGCAACTGCCAAATGTTTTTTTTTGCGACAGCATCTAAAAGAAGTTTTATATTCCGCCTATTCCCATTTCTTTATCAATTGTGTCCCTACAGTCCCTACATGTCCCTACTTTGGTACACTATTATGATGTGACTGCAACAATCCCCTATCGTTCACCCAGCTTGAACCCTTCAAGGTGAGTCATGGGGCATCTCAGCCACCAACTAAGATAACTAAGGGCGAATCTTCACCGGTACCTCGACTGGGTGAAACGAACATGACAACATCAGAACCCCAAAAAAATCACATGAATTTCCACTTTCTCATGGTATCAATCAAAAATCCATCTTAAATCCCCAGATGTTCCCCCTTTTCCCCAAAAAAAACCATGAAATCTGCCAGGCGCATGCACCAACTGCCCCACGTTCGAAACCACCTCGGAGCTGGGCGCCACTGAGATCCGCTCATGCGACTGCGCCAGGGGCTTCTATCGCATCGTGAACGAATCGGAGGTGCGTGGTGAACATCAGTGAACCGGGGCCAAGGCGACTTATATTATGGGTTAGAAATGAGTAGAATGGTAATAGTTGAATATTATATATATACATATATATATACATATATATATATATATATATTAATTATAAACCACTTTCTAAGTGGGATGCACATCCAAGTTGGATGGCACTTTTTGTTGCGAGTGACATTCGGTAAAAGGTCCCCAAATGTTCCCCTTTTTTGGGGAGAACATAGACTTGGTGAACGTTTGGGTTCATAGAGCATATGATTTATGGGGTTACAAACCAATTGATAACTGGAGGGCCTCACATTGTATGGTCTAATATGTTGTTATATGTTAGAATGTTAGGAACTAAAATGAATCTGCAATTGATGTTAGTGAGACAGAATACGACACATCCTCATTTGACTAGTATGCTTTGATTATTTTCCCAACTCGTATTCTCAGATATGTGTATAATTTGTGTATCTGTGTATTCTCAGATATGTGTATAACCTGGTAACCTGTGTATATATATATACAACATTATATTATGGAAAAAGGAAAATGTCATGATCAGTACTCCTGGTTCACACTTCTTGCTGAAACATCTTGACCAAGGAAGGCTGACCATGGATCTCCCCCTTTTCAGATCTACCCAGTTTGAAGGTCGTTCTTTTCAGGAAACATCCATATTTATCGTGACCTTTCTGAGTATACTTCTGATCTTTTCTAGCTCATATTCTCCAAGTTGTTCAAACCTTTGTTGCTTAATGATGTTAAACCTTTGAGTTTCTCAACCCTTCAAGCCTGATTTTTCACCATGGCTGGTTCAGAGCTGGCCAGGATTGGTCACTGTCCATCCATCACGGAGTTTGCCAGCCTTGTCCAATGGGTGCCATCTGCCACCTGATTTCTCAATGGATGAGGATGAGGAAAACCCCCCAAGCTATCCATGTTAATAGAGAAAATGACGAATGACTCACATGGCTATGGATCAATACCTATTTTCATACCATTTTGGATGGGGGTTATTCACATCCATGAATCCCAGCTATTTTGATGTGAACTACAGGGGTACTATTGGTTTTGACCCATCCCCTAATCACTGGATTTGGGGTACACGAAATTTTCAGACCAAGCCTCTGGTGAAAGGTGGTTGTCCATCTCTGATGGTCGATGATTGGAAGGACTGGATTATGATCCGAATCCAACATGGGAAGATTAACCAAGCAGTACGATGGAATGGCCGGAATGGCCGGAATGGCAAAGGGTTTGTTCAAAGCCTCTGAAGCTCAAACATGGCACTGGAAAACCACCATGGTTGATGAGAAAATCATCTAATTTCCCAATCCCTTCCCTATAGCCCCAAAACAATCGGGGATTGACCAAAAATTGGCATATAGTTGATGCACAATATTATATAATTAGTCCATAAACAATGGTGTGTTGATGATTGTATCGATGATCCCTTCCTTCGAAGATTCTATACCCCCCTAGAGGCCTTGCTTTAGTGATTGGAGGCATTTAATTTCAAGGGATGGGATGTGTTTTATGTTTCTTTATGGAGGGATACCAAAGAGGTAGACCGTAGAACTCGTGAGATTTTTTAGGCGTGTGTGAGTAATACTCAGTAAACATGGGAACATCGAAAGAGCTCCATCAGATGATGTGGACTGGTTCTAGTGGTGATTTTTGGAGGTTCATGAATTTCCAATAATTTCTGTATAGTAGAAATTCACATGGTCATCAAAACAAACTCGGGCTTGCTCAATCGCTCAATAGTTCAGTGTATCGATATATGGAGAAAATGCAGGACATCAGGACATCATGCTTTCTACCAATTTTATCGATTCAGTTCACTTCCTGGACTGCCAAAGGACCTGCATCCATGTCATGTCGTTTCCTCAAAGCTTGGTTTTGATATATTTGGATCAAGACAAACCGAGCGCAAACAGGTTGGCAGACAACGACACAAGCTCCAATCCGCATAGATTTTCCTTGTGTCATTTGTACCCCAATAATTTCAGGTTCAGCAGCATGTTTACTCATTCAACATGGATATTTTTCTCCGAAGCAAGCGGATCACAAGCACCTCAGGGTCCAGTATGCCGCCCCTAAAAATGGGTCTGAAAATGGGGTGATTATCTCCTTTTTATGGCCATTTGGGGGAAAATGAAAAAGTGAACCACTGGATTTGGATGTATAACTGATCGAATTGAAAGATCAGGATAGCATGTTTCAATCTTATTCTAATGCCTTCCCCCAATATTAGTAGGGGATGTCCACATCATTGGGACCATAATTGGTGATGTTTAATCTTAGGATGGGATAAAACTTTCTGCTTTGGGACGAGCTGAAGCTATATCCAGCAGCTGAGGTGAGGGCAAAGATGTCTTGCCCTACTCTGCTGCTGGATATTGGACACCGAACAGGCTGGGCCGACAAAAAGGGGATGAACAGGCTCCGCGGTGAACGTTATCCATCTGCATATCCAATATCCAATGGTTATCCAATGATTATCACTAGTTGGATAACCAACTATCAGATATCAGGAATCAGTCTGGAATCCAAATCCACAGGGTCTTCAATTCAAATTTAATACCATTTTGAATTCAGTTTCCAGCCCTATCCAGATATCAGTTCATATCATGTCTTGAAATGTCGTGATTCCTGGCTTTTTGGCTGGACCTTTCAGATCCCAGAGCAGGGGAGATTCCTATCATGGCACCGGCACCAGCAGCAGTGAAAAGAATAAATCAACAAAACATGGATTGATTATCCACCATTGATTAATGGTTGAACCAGTAAATCCAGTTATGAAAAATGGGGAATCCACCAATGTTCTAGATTAACAACCAATGGATAACACGGTGGATTTTTAAATTTTCGCATTGGTTAATCCACCATTTGGGGAATCTACTAGGACTATTTTTCATTTTTTGGGACCCCTTCAGCAAATCTAAGGTAAGCAAAGCAGCAAGATGGAAACCAATTTGACGTGAAGGGAGAAAAAGGAGTCCAAAACCGAAAAACATGGAAAGAAAAGGTGAAGAACATGAATAGCACGTGTTTTGTAGTTCAGACAGCCATCATTGAGACGTGCAAGAAAAGCTATTTTGGACAATCCTAGTATAGTTGCAATATTGTTGGTCGAACGCACATAAAAATGTCCGCGAGGCACAGAAGTTTCCATGCATGCCTCCTCAACTTCCAAGTCCTTTATCCTCCGGCCCTCTGGTAATTTAGCATAGCTATGAAAATGACCCATTTAGTTTCATGATTGACCTCCCGAAAGTGGTGATATCCTATAGCAGACTGCAAGAAATTACCAGAGGGTATCCGTTTTGCTGGCCCATTTTTGTCCAGCTCGAACTCTTCGAGGCTGACATTTTGGCCCTGCTTCCCAGAACATGCCTGCTTACAAGGTGGGTCGTGCGCCATTGAGACCTCCCCCAAGATGACCAAAATCTCTGAGTTGCAATTTCTCCCATTTCTACATTCTTGTGGTGTTGTGACCAAGTTGCACGCAGCTAGAACTCAATGTTGATCCGTACCCAAGCCAAAGTCCTTGACACTCCCATTCCAGCATCTTGATAGGCAATGCTAATGGTGCCGGCCTCAGCTTCAGTGGTGTTTCAGTCTGGTAGTCTGAACACACCGAATTTTCTCCCAGACTCCCAGGACTTCTGGAATCTGGTTGGTGGTTTGGAACCATATATTAACCATCATTAACCATATATTAACCATCATTAGCCATATATTAACCATATTTTGTTCAAGAAACACATGTCTTTGCCCAATGGTTGATCATAACAATCTCCAACTCTGAGCGAATCCAGCTGCCGCTTGGCTAAGTCTCAAATCTCTGCGAACTGGGACGCGAACCCAGCAGCCGCCGTTGTGGTCAGTGTGCACTTGGAAGTTTCTCACATCAGAGCATCTCGGCTATGGATGACTAGGGACCAGCCAAAGTTTCGTCATCTTCCTGGAAATCTTCCCCAACTTTGAATATGTTGATGGTTCATCATCGTTTGTCCCATTGGATGGAGAAAGGTTCATGGCAATTGTGATGATAAAAAACATGTTCAGACAAAGCCAATTTCCATGATTAACTTCTTGAATCCTGATAGTTTTGATGGTGAAGATGAAACACAATCTTTGGTTGATTAAATCCAATTAGACTCCAAATGTACACGTATATCGTCCTGTATCTCCGTATATTTCAAGCTATGAGCTGGTTTGGAACCCATCTAACCAGAAGTACTTGTTGGCCTAGGCCTAGTTATAAACCCCCTTACCTATCACACATCAACTATAAATCCTCATGTTTGGTGGTACAGTAAACCACATTTCTGGCCGTTCAATCCCTATGATCACCACGTTTCTGGGACCGGGCCAACCTGGAGTGATGATTTTGGGGCTAGCCTAATCCCAACTCACCTATACCTTTCCACCACCCAAAAATATGCATGACTTTCCAAATCTCCTATTCTCCTCTGAAGTTTGTTATTCTCCAAGAATCATCCGAAAGAAATTGTTCTGGTTCCTCAGGCACAGGTGAGTATGGGTCAAAATCATTAAGCCCAACAGAATGGATGGTTTTATACCAAGAATGAGGTTCAAACATTGATCCCATGGACTTGCATCCTGTAGCCAAAATTGTTATACAACATCATATCCCCTGAAGTTGTTGGTGTTGTCCCCATTTTTCCAGAGTATTCCATTCATCCCAACAAATGGAAATGGAACCCCCCTCAATGCTCAATGCCCATAACCCTCATAATCCCACTTATCATTACTATAAATACAAAAACAAATCCCACTTATCATTACTATAAATACAAATAAATCAAATAAATAGTATCTGAACAAATGTCCATTCTGGATTCTCAATAGATAGTTCAATCCCCATTTGAATAGCTAAATCGGCTAAATCCCATCAATTTTCAAATTATTAATAGCAAAATCCCCATGATACAGCTAAATCCCATCAATGTTCAATTTTTAATAGATAGATCCACATGTTGAATAGCAACTTCTCCACCTCAATCCCATTGGTCGCACCAGCATTCGCATGCTTGCTCTCTTGAGGCGAGTGCTACATGTGCACCTGGGTTGACGATTTGCTGAGCTGGTCTGGGCTGTTGTTGTGGCCCATTTTCATCGTTCTTGTCCCTGGGCGGAAGGGAAGTGGGGGTTAGTTTCCCCTGATGCTGACGGATTTTTAAAAGATAACTGAAATAATGCCATTTGGGGTTAGTTACCCCTAACTAATCATTGTTCCAGTGGCGTCACGACGGAAGGTCATGAATGTATTCAGAGTTGTTCCTTTCACTTCGCCAATATCTCTGCAGTTCCGCGTTCAATTTTGGGGATCTTGGCCATATAAGTAGATGGGAAACCGGAATGACATCCTGCGTTTAAAACATGAGAACAGAATAGAACATATAAAATGCTAAACATCTTGAAGAACAGTGCAACATATTGGAACAGACTGAAAAACATGGGAACGATGTTCACAATCCAATGAGGATTTCAGTTGCAAAACTTGCTGATGTTACAAACAGGATCCTAATTAATTTGGCTCATGCGATCTTTGGATATCGTGTTTTTTCTGGGTTGGAACCAGCCAGTTGTTTTATTGCACAAAAGATATTGAGGTTTTGCTGTTCTTCCCGACGTGCGGGAGAACTGTTCAAGAACAGCCCAGGATGGTTGTTGTCCATGTCAATTTCCAAAGCCCGTTCAGAGTTTTCTCTTCGGCACCCATATATGTTGATTTGCTCCCTGAAAGACTCAGGTCTTTGTTCCCATCGTGGTTCGGCAGATTCGATGCTTTGTTTGCATTCCCATGGACCAACATGCTTGTGGAGCAAGGCAAAGCATAGTGACTTAGTGTGTGGCTAGGTGAACATCAGCGATGAAACATCCGTAGGCATCCAGCAGTACTTGGGAGGCGCAAAAGCACAAGGCCAAGAGTCACACGTGTATGCAATCAGTAAGATGTTTAACTTACAGTCAGCAAAAGGAGTTCATAACAGAATTCAACAGCTCGTGTTCTGGTTATTAACTCCTATAATATACGTAATTATATATCCCATATATAGGTCAGAAGTTCCAGGTATTAGGGTCTCTGTCTTGCTGTTTTTGTCCACTTTGTCGAAAAGCCAAGGAAGCAACGATATGTCGCGCACCAAGAAGCAGAAACGCCAGGGCCCAAGAGCTCTGAATGGGTCAAACATGTCGAAAACTACCAATGTGGATGAATCATCATCCCTTCCCCCTAGTATATTTATGCAACCCACAGATACCATGTTTTTTTTGTGATGTCAATATATTCAGGACCATGTAGGGGTACCCTGGGTGTTCAACAGAGGACAGCCATAGCTTCACCATACCATACCATCCGACGAGGAGATCATTGGATCCGATCCGGGCAGTTATAAGTTGGTTGATTTCATTACCATTTATATCCATTTATTACCTACCTAATTATAAGATATTATAAGTACCATACATCCCCTAGTTCTTGGATTTTTCACCCAGATTTTTTGTGAAGCTACGGATTTTCCGTAGCTTCCGTCCGAGGTATGATGAAGCACGACCAAGGTTGGTTCGGTTCCTTGACTCTGAAGCTGGAATAGAGGTACCATCGGAGTCCCTAAAAAAAATCCATAGTTAAAATGTTTGAAAGTCCCATCAATTTTTGCATGAAATGAAGATTGCACGGGAACACCAGTCTAGGACCATAGAGATCCATAGGGTTTTCTGTAGATTTTCCCTTGAATAACCCCATTTCCATGCTAGTTTTTAGGGAGCTTAGACAGTTGGAGTAGGATTTCTCCTTGGGGTTCCTTGGTCTCAGATACCCCGAGACGGTTTCAGCCGAGTTGGCGAGCCACAAGAATGAGTATTACATGTACATTATTGCTATCTAATCATAATATTATATATATATATGTGATGTATGTTACATATACAGATATATATATATACATACATAGTGCATATATATGTATATTACATATATTACATATATAATCATATATATTGCATATATATTACATATATATATATTACATATATTTTACATATATATTACATATATTTTACATATATATTACATATATATTTCATATATATTACATATATATTTCATATATATTACATATATATTTCATATATATTACATATATATATATTACATATATATTTCATATATATTACATATATATTTCATATATATTACATATATATATATATATATATTACATATATATTACATATATACCAGTAGTACCGCACAAGGCGGTGGCGGAAGTTTCAAAGATAGGAAACCTATAAGAGAAGCTGGTTGTTGTGAATCACGGATGGCAGAGCGAAGCCACTGATGGATCGAAAGGTGGTTGAGGTCTCCTCTCTTTCTCTCTCTTTCTCTCTCTTTCTCTCTCTTT
>Ga0126342_10017824_pt1 | contig 12241 bp, 12 predicted proteins | sample Cyp1metagenome_FD_92528 | JGI IMG/M metagenome (GOLD analysis project Ga0126342, IMG submission 92528) | Coral microbial communities from Lord Howe Island, Old Settlement Bay, Australia - Cyphastrea 1 metagenome | ecosystem: Host-associated > Invertebrates > Cnidaria > Coral ... | reverse complement strand
TAGATAGATTAGATAGATTAGATAGATTAGATAGATTAGATAGATTAGATAGATTAGATAGATTAGATAGATTAGATAGATTAGATAGATAGATTAGATAGATAGATAGATAGATAGATAGATGGATAGATAGATAGATAGATAGATAGATAAATAGATAGATAGATAGATAGATAGATTAGATAGATTAGATAGATTAGATAGATTAGATAGATTAGATAGATTAGATAGATTAGATAGATTAGATAGATTAGATTAGATTAGATTAGATCAGTTTAGATTAGATTAGATTAGATAGATAGATAGATAGACAGAAATGATAAACAGACACGATAGGTAGATTAGATTAGTCTAGATTAGCCTAGATTAGTTTAGATAGATAGATAGATATCATAGATATCATAATAGCTGGCATAGGTAGCATAGATAGCATAGCATAGCATAGCATAGCATGGCATGGCATAGCATAGCATAGCATAGCATAGCTAGGTAGGCAGGCAGGTAGGCAGGTAGATAGACAAACAGAGAGATAGAGAGATAGAGAGATAGAAAAAGAGAGAGAGAGAGAGAGATAGATAGATAAATAGATAGATAGATAGATAGATAGGTAGGTAGATAGATAGATAGATAGATGCGATAGATGGATAGATAGATAGATGGATGGATGGATGGATAGATAGATAGATAGATAGCTAGACATATAGACATATAGACATATATGAGCAACCGACATAATTATTGTAATACTAGTCTAGTCTTGCTTCGCCTTTGCCTTCTGAGGTTGCACAAAGCCTTCATACCCGATAGGGGACGACCCTATACCGATACCCTATTCGTGATACCTCACTGAAATCCTCAAAACTGATAGGGGGCGACCCTAATTTGTGCATGGCATTAAATTTAACAAAAAGTTTTTCCGCTACTCACACACACACACACAGACACACATATATATATATGTACGCACACACACACATACACACACACAATAAATAAATAAATAAATAAATAGATAAATAAATAAACACACACACATATATATATATTTATATATATATATATTTATATTTATTTATACACAATAAGACACAATCACATGCACACTTGCACATTCGCATATGCACACACGCACACAATTTTATAGGCACAAAAAGAAACACTTCGTAACAATTTTTAGTGTCCCATTTTTGGGACTCAGGTGTCAGAGAATTTGATTTCAAGTACTGTAACCAGTTTACAGGGATAACCAACATAATATGGTTTGCTGTCTACCATTTGCATCCATTTGCACATTTGCACCATCTACCAGGTTGGGTTCCAGGATGTTTCCCCACTTTTTTAAAGCCCGAAAGCGCGTTGCCGAACCAGTCCTGGCAGGCCTACTTCTTCAGATTATCTTTGCGCCGGCCTGCGGGATGCAGCACCCTGAAGAGCAGGGCAAGGTTCTACGTCTTGAAGGGCTCAGATGGGAAGGTCTTCCCCTTCACGCGGCCAACCATTGATGCTTGGCATTTCCTGGCAGTTTGCACCGATTTTCACAGAATCTTTGATTTCTCCAGCAATGAAGCGGGTTGAAGCAAACAGCAAGCAGCATGAAATGATGCAATGTGACAAATGGCCGCACTCTGGTTTGCGCTGAGGGCAGTGCTAGCTTCAGCCTAAAACCAGGCGAGGAGTACAAGTTTTGCTGGTGCCTTGTGGTGGGCCGCGAGCTGCAACGAATTGTCGTGTCTCGGCCAGCGCAGATGAAAACACCTCCATTTTTGAAGATGTGAAGGATCACGCTAGGATGGACGTGGGTAGGCCTTTATCCTTAATGGTTAGGTGATGTTCCAAGGGGATATCCGCAGTTTGATTCAGTGTTTGATAGTAGAGGAGCGCCTCGCGGGGAAATGTCATGGCTATTGACTAGTCAATGGATAAAAGGCATCACTCCAATATGAAGTTGCGTGAAAGGCTTATTATATAGTTGCCTCTGACATTCGAGCCAAATTTCTGAGGCTGCTGTTGGATGCTGGTTGGTGTTTCAATTCTCATGGCCAAGTGATGCCAAATGGTTGTGTCCAAGACCTGGATGGTGTCCTCACCGTCAACTTGACGGTTTTTTAGTCCAAAACCATTTCTTCGAAACAAGTTGCTATCCATTTTTTGGGAAGCTCTATGCCCATGTATGCCCAGCATGTGCCGGTGAAACCGTCATTTCCCAGGCGGGGCAGCTGATGGAAACAGAGGACACAGCTGGTGCTTCGGGCGCTGCGGGGGAGTTTCATCACGAGGAGCTGCCCATGCTGTTCCCCACGGGCGCGCCGGAGGCTGGGCTTTGCAGTTTTCATTGGCATGACAGCGAGTGCTGTGGTGTACCATTATCCCAATTATCCCTGTATTCCTTTGTTCCTGCCCAGATCGAGCTGTCTGACGCGGAACGACTTGGGCCGGGAGTGTCTCGACAATAGGAAGGGGACCAGCTTGTGGGCTTGCGGCGGGGCTAGTCCCCACAGATTTTTGGTCATTTCAAGGTGGAAAGATATTTCTGCATGACTTGAAGAAGATTTTGGGGTGTGGTCTGATCCAATAAGTTGTACCATCGAGGCTTGTTCAAGGACCTAAGGTTTTGGGTTCGCATTACCCAATTCCCTTCTATGCTTTTGCGCCAGCCTTGACAAGGCATGTGTAGAATGAATGCTTGATATGCTTTGGTCCCAAAGTGTAATTAAGTCTAAGTAGCTGCTACTTGTCAGGTCCTAGAGCTCAAGGACTCAAGGCTTGTTTTCAGAGATTGAACACCAGGTTCGGCGCGTGGCTTCTGAGGACGGCTACACCTTCACGGGCCATTTGGACCTATGGACCATGGCAGGCTTCTGAGCTTCGCAAGGGAGCTGGCTAGTGGGTCGTTAGAAATGGCGCTTGAGCACCCTTTGAAGGCTCAAGTGGATGCGATTCTTTGTGCATAGTCGCCTTTTTGCGGCCTTCTGCCAGTCCCAGCTGCAACAGGAGACCCTCAATGTGACTAAATAGGATCTGTGGGTTTTCGCTTCCGTATTGCCGCACTTCTGAAACCATTTGACAACCTTCATCCCAGAGAATCGCAGCTACCAGTTCGCCGTGCGGGCCGTGGCCCAAAGTGTGCCCTGGCCGCTTGGAAAGCTCAGCACAGCGTGGAACAGACACACCAGGCGACGGGTGCTGACCATTTTCCAGGCAGCGCATCTGCCGGTTTTCAGGTCCTGGCGTTCGTTGTGCCCCTTGGAAAAGATCCAGATGTCGGGAAACCTGAAGCAGATATAAGGTAGAAGTTAGAAGGAACACATAGTTCGGAAAGCCCCAGGTGCCTATATTGAGCTGCCTTGCTGCACACAGGACTTCTGCGATCGCAGCAGCTGCTTCTGAAAGCAAATAACCACTTCTATTTGGCTCAATTTCTTATAAGCATAGGAAAACTGAAAAAAATGCAGCCACCAAATAAGGACAGCACCTATCCGAGCTTACACTTTACTCCAACTGCCTTCTGATTGGTCTTGGCTGCACACTTTGAGCGCAAGAGGTTGGCTAAAAGCAGTGCCGTCTCGAAACGAACACTGGACGAGCTGGTTGTAGTTGCTAGATGAAGCCTAATACTGTAGCAGCGACCAGTTTTTTGAAACATTTTCAAAGTTAACTTAGCCTACCTAGCCAAGTTAAGAACGAAGCAGGAACCCGTGGATTGAATCCGGTTATGTTGCGGGCAAAATCATGACGATGCTGGCGCCCTTGCATGCGGCTGTGGCCTCAGCTACGTGTATGCCCGTATGCCCATGGGTTTTTGATGGAAAGGATAAAGGATGTCATGTCAAGTCATGAATGCTGGCTTTCGCACGTTGTTGGATTACACGGTTTTCTCTCGTGTTTTCTCCGTGCGTGCCTGTCCTCCCATTAAGGCACGACGATGCCTGTCCGTGAGACATCTTGGAGGCTGGAAGTAACACATGCAGTAGATTACTGGTGGCAACGCCAGAGACAGCGATAGTTGGGCAGCTACCTGCTCTACAGAGGTAGAGACACTACTACTGCTTCCATTAGACTACTATTATCTCACAAAGTCAGAGCTTGTCAAGTCAGATGTCAGCTGTTTGCTGATCCCGTTCAAGTGGTGCTTGGACGGCCAACCGATTGGATGCGCCATCAAGGCCAGACGATTCTGAGGCGTTTCTCAATGCAGGGACTCCTGGTGGAAAGAGATGTGGCCTCCCGTCCAGTTTAACGGTTGATCTAGCGCGGAAATTTAACTTCATTTCTCCTGCCGAAGTGACTGCTGAATAAATATATGGAATTTTCCTCATTTATGATACAGTCTATTTGGACAGGATAGCCTTCTCGCTCGCAATTGCCCGCACTGCTGGTAGCTGTCCTGGCTCCTGTCCAGACAGAGCAACGGCAAGTCCATGTCAATTTCAATCTCCGATGCATGATGGAAGCGGCGAACAAACAAAAACAGAATTGAAAGGACAATCTGAGATAATTCTGCCCATGATCTCATAAAATGTCATATTCTGCTGCCCAGCATAAGCCGTGTTTGAATCAACTGATCCACCTCACTGTGCCTTGGAAGGTAGCCGCAGGTAGCCGCGGTGAGAAGAAGGCCCCATGGAGCGCAACGCTTGGAAACTGCTGCAGCTCAGCCTTGCTTTGCCATGGGCAACCTGAATGAATCGGTGCTTCAGGATGTGATAGAAGGCAACATTTAATCCGAACTGGATGGTCAAATATGGTCAAGATATGTTCAGATAGTACCAACAGTTTTGATTCACGTTCAACATCAGCCTCCAAAATTGTTTATCTTCTCGCGAAATATCACTTGGAATGCACGGAGTCTAGTTTATGGGACTGGGTCAATGCCTAGGCCTACAATACCAATAGTGATACCATACTTACGAATATTTACGCGGATGAACATCCATAATCCATAACTCCCATTCAATCCCATTGGCCAAAAAACCTTGGGTAAAAAAACAGGGTGCCCAATCCCCGAATCCCATTCAATCCATTTCAATCCCCAGCCATCTTGGGGCCCAGGGGTCCAGTGACCAGGCCCGGGCCCTGGACAATGGCCTGGCGCTGACGCCGCCCATGGGATGGATGACATGGCAACGCTACCGCTGCGAGACCAACTGCAGCGGAGAAGGCGCCCAGCGGTGTATCAACGAGGACCTGATCAAAGAGATGGCCGACCGCATGGCGGAGGCCTATGGGCGATGGGGGCTGTGGATGTTGGGGATGGGGATGGGGGAAAGATTTGACGAATATTCCAGACGTGTCTAGAATCTAGAACGACACAAAGACACACACAGACAGAGACTAGACACAGAGTATACATGAATACATGAACATACATGGTGCAGTATCCGTTGATTTGTTTGATCGGATTTTAGACATCCAAAACAATTATACTCTTCCCAATCCTTTGGATTATGGAATGGTCAGTGCTATCTATAAAAAGTATTATCCGCTTTTAAGGGATGAGTTGGAACGACCAAGAAATTGAATTTTTGGTAGCAACTACAGTTGCACCAAGAAAGTGTTGCAAACAGTACTAGGACATAGCTCACATTCTCCAAGTTGGAGTTGGAAGCATCCTTTATGCAGGATGGCTGGTTGGATGCTGGCTATCAATACATCAACATCGATGACTGCTGGATGTTGCCTGAACGAGCCGAAGGCCGCCTGGTCCCCGACCCCAAGCGATTTCCTTCCGGCATGGCTGCTCTGGGCCACTTAGCCTTGCCGGACTTTGCTGGCGCAATAACTTCGGAAACAGATAGGGCGAGTGAAGAAACATCCAGGAAAGGACGCACAAGGTGTAGATATGTTTGTACTGGATCTCTTTTTCGCAAAACAGCTCATAATTACTGGATCCATTTAAATCCATTTAAATCCATTTGGATCCATGACTGGATCCATGACTGGATCCCATTGATACTGCACCAATTGTTTGTGTCTCGGCTGAGGTGAGTACATCCATCAGCGTGGGTTGAAGTTTGGCACCTACGGAGATATTGGGTACAAGACCTGCCAGGGCCTGACAGGGTTCCATGATCATTTCGAAGAAGATGCGCAAACCTTGGCGGATTGGAAGGTGGACTACATCAAGGTGGATGGCTGCAATGAGAATCAGGAGGAGAGTAAAGGTTTCAATGGGTTTCAATGGGTTTCAATGGGTTTCAATTGGTTTCAATTGGTTTCAATGGGTTTCAGGTGCAAAATCTGAAGGCAACAAGATGTGTTGAAAGCAGGACATGGCGCGAGACTATCCTGCGTTTGGTGCTGCCCTGAACAAGACCGGGCGGCCCATTGCCGGGTGCTCAGGGAGGCACCTGCCCACTTGTACCTCCTAGTGGACGGATCATCGTTTTTTGAACAATCACTTGGACCTGGAGCAGTTTCGCTTTCTGTGAGGTGTATAGCTGTAGCTGGCCAGCCTACATGCCCCATCATTGTGAGAAGACCGATGGTTGCATGAACTCCCTCATCCAGCACTGTGCTTTCCTCAGTCGTTTTGGAAGAATAATCGATTTTGTGCAAAGAGTTGGGCGTCTTGCCAAGCTGTTTGCAACAATCTGCCTACTTGTACTTGTACCACATAGATCCATATAGATGGGCTTAGAATTACCCGTAACTGGGTGTTTTCCTGGAGCTTGATTGGGACTAAGCCCCATTATATTATACTTAAATGTGCAAATGTACATGTAGTGCCATGTGTATGAAACATTATGAAACTATGTATATATATAATTGTATATGAATCGGAAATCAAGTTCCAACCTTCCCTGCACTAGCGATGCGCGCAGGCAACTTGTGGCGGAATTTTGATGACGCGCCCTGGACGAATTTTAGCATTGCAGATGCCCTTTGGTATACCTTTGAACTGCATAGATACATAGGACAATGGGAGCACAAACGTGCCCATGACGGGGAAGACTTTTTTGGTGCGGAGCTTCTGCTCTCATGACGTTGAGAGAGTTATAAGGTATACCCCGATCTCTGTGGGTATCGCGTTTAGATACACCCACCTGCTAGACATGTTTTGTTCTAGTTCTACTAGCCGTCGTCGTGGTTGTGGTTGTGGTTGTGGTTGTTGTGGTTGTTGTGGTTGTGGTTGTTGTGGTTGTTGTGGTTGTTGTGGTTGTGGTGGTTGTGGTTGTGGTTGTGGTTGTGGTTGTGGTTGTTGTTGTGGTTGTTGTTGTTCCCTGTTGTTGTTGTTGTTGTTGTTGTCGTCGTCGTCGTCGTCGTCGTCGTCGTCGTCGTGGTGCTAGTCACTGCTAGTCGTGGTTACTGTTATCCCATCGCTCCTGTCCAGGTTGCGGACAGTTGGGACTCGGTGGCTTGGCTGTGCAAGATTTCAACCGATGCATTCTTCCGCCTAGGGGGGGTTGACGTGCCTTGAAAGTTCTCTACATGAAGTAAATAGCGTGGTAAACCAAAAAAAGCATCAATATTACCATTGGATTGGTATAAACCATCCCCACATGGTAGGTTTATTATTGGGTTTACCACATTATGGATCACTATGGATATTTCATAAGGTCTGAGGTACGGGGAAGGCCCGCAAAACACGGCAAAAAGTGGCCTTTATGGGGTCCATGTGTTGCGTCTCATAATCTTCAACTGACACTTGTGGAGTCTTAGCGGTTTCAGAGTAAGTATAGACATTTTTTCCCAAGTTGTCAGAATTCTGCACCAATCATTTCTCAGTTCATCAACTTCCCAAGGTAAAGAGCATCACCAACTTCTGGAAGAGGTTGAATTCCAGTGATGAAATGGTGCAATCTGCAGGGCCAGGGCATTGGAATGATCCGGCCTCAGTGAGCATGCAAAGTAGGGCTCCTTCTATGGGAAGGTAGGGAGAAAACTATGCGGTCCATGCGTGTATATACCATGAATGGTTGTCAATATGTCATCATTCTCAAGCATCGTCTCAAGAAACGATTTTGTACATGGTGAAACATCAGGTACGCATGCAAATGATGTACCTCTCCGAAGACCGTGGCTTTTTTCTTGATACAGTGTGTATAACTCGTTCAATTTGAAGGGTTGTATGATATGCTATGAAGCGCTTCAGTAAATCTTGGCCGGATTTCCACCAGTTGGCCCCGTTGGCACCGGCCGTCGAGGATCCAGACATGCTCTTGGTGGGTGGCTTCGGGTTGTCCGTCTCCGAAGCGCAGAGCCAGTTCGCCCTGTGGTCGCTCTTCGCGGCGCCGCTGTTTATGTCCAACGACCTGCGCGACATCTCGCAGGAAGCCAGGGACATACTGCAGAACAGGGAGGTCATCGCGGTGAACCAGGAGATGAAGATGGGGATGCACCACACATGGGAATGGGGTGATGAGAAGGGCCAAGGAAGGTCACAGATGAACTATGAAATGTGGGAGAATTTTGATCATGAATGTGAATGACACCATTGGAGGTTGGAGCAGCCTGTTCATGCCAATCCAGGGTGGCTGAAGAGCTGAAGGGACGCTGTTCCTGTCGCAGGACCCATTGGGCAAGCAGGGTTTTTGCGTGGCTGGCTGCGATGGAAACTTGCGAGTTTGGGCCAGGCCTTTGGCAGGCGATCTGTAGAATTCTGGGCTGCTGGTGTTGCCCGTTTTCCCTCGCATTGACAGATTGACACCCCAACTCAGCTCATGCCGCAGTGTTCCGCTCAACGCAGTTTAATTTCCCTACCAGAAATGGATTGTACGGTGCATCTTGGAGATCCAACATGTCTACATTCTTGGTGACTTAAATCCGTATTTCAATACATCACCTTTGAGTAATTTCAGTTGATCTGGATATTTCGCTGTTTGCCCTTGAATTTGGCTAGTAGCTGTGCAATTGATATGCCCTTGACGAGGCGGTGACGTCGCTGTGATCTTTCAGAATCTTGGATTCGCCGGAGACGGTGACAGCATCACTTTACCGACCTCCACGTTCTTTGGCTGCTTCATTCTTTCAGATTGAAAGAAAAAAAGAAACGTACAATGCCGGCTGGAATCCAGCGAATTGTGTGGCGGTTATGATGGTTGGCCCTTACCGGAGCACCCTGGGTTTGCTGATCAAGATTATGATGACAGTAGACAGGAATGATGTGCATGGAATTGTCAGCACCAAACAACTTTCAACGATACCATTGCAAGGATTCAAGGAATCCAGTGTGGACCTATGCTCAGCCCTATGATTTCATTGCAGCCTTTGCCATGCTGAGTTTGCCATTCAAAACCTTCCGGATCTTCAAAGCGCGCGATCTCTTTGCCAAGAAGGAGTCCACTGGACCTGCACTGTGTTTGCAGCAACTTTTGCAGATGTGTGGGCAACCTTCGTTTTTGTTGACTTTCGCCATGCGATGTCTTTGCAGTGCCAGGAGATTGTCGCAATTGTTTTATCGGGCGAGCAATCGGTTTCGGTAGTTTCTATTGTTGTCCTGGACAAAAAACAGCCAACCACACACACACATCGTCCATCATAGTCCATCCTCGCTTCTTTCCAGTGTCTCTGACAGTCCCAGAGCCTTCATGTCGTTGATCCCAGCAGCCGCATCCCATAGGATCTTGGCATCTTCCGCGAAGAGCTCACCCTCTATGTCCATGTGAGCTCCTGTAGGCCAGGCGATGGCTGGGAAGAGTTCCAAGTTGTTAGTGGGCATCTGAAAAGATGTCCATTGTGCCCGTTGGGAGCTTGTTTAGAATGCAGTAATCAACGGACATCAACGAACGCATGGATTTTTGGAACCAAAGATATCAAACGCATGCTTTTGGGGGTCCGAACTCCGTACGCTTTTTTCAACATCTTTCAACTGAAAATGAAGGACTTTCAGATTAGCTGGGACTCGTACGTTTTTTTTACATATCCATTAGCTTCATTTAGCGTCCAAACCCGAAGTGAAGTACCAATTCCATTCTTGATCTGTGGGGTGAACCAAGCTCTTTTTATTGTTTATCTACATCTGATCTGGGCCTGGTATGCTGGTGTGCTTTGGTGGGAACGAAGACATCTCGCACCGTTGCCGCCTCTGCAGCTTGCTGCGCTGGCAGGATGATCCGCATCTCTGCCGCGACTGAACAGCAGATCATGGTGTGATTCAGCCAAGGGGTTTCCTGGCGTCACGGCTTCCCAGCCTCGTGTTTTGAAGAGGCAGTAGACGCCCCGCAGTCATCGCGTGCTTGAAGTGTGACGCAGAAAACGATTGCCTGGGTGCTGGGCGGAGATGAGGCGAATGCAATTGGGCAAGGCTTGGACGGGTAAACCAGTTAGGCAAGCTACAATGTCAATTGGAATGTGAAGTTGGATGATATGGGATAATGACTTCTGCTTGTTGGAATGGCATGATCACTGCATGTTCAACACAGATAATTCTCGCACTTGGCATTTCTGGGGCTTGTGTGTTGAAGTAAGAAATCGTCTGGTTTAAATATGTTTCAATGCAGTGTTTCCCTAGCTTCGCATCCTTTTGATTTTTTCTTGTCCGTCTTTGCTCTCAGGAGCTTTTTGGCTATCATACACGGGAGACCGTGGGAGAATAAAGGCCAAACATTCTTAAGTTATCTTGGTTAGTGGAGCACAAGCATTCTGATGTGGAAGATGTTCACCACATCACATCAACTCAAGAATTTTATGTTTTTTTTAGCACCAGCTTGCCCTGAATCTTGACCGTTCCTGGGTGCTGGATGACGTTGTCGCCCAAGGCAAGTGGCATGTCTTCAGGAGAAGCAGGGCCACTCAGACGATTCTCAAAAGAAGGAGGGACTAAGATAGACGGGATTCATCTCAGATAACTCCAGGTAGCTGAGGCTGATTCGTTTCTGGGACTACGGACCTCGTTTTGTTTTGAAGAAGCGATCTGAAGGTCATCACTTCCTGTGTTGTTTGATGCACAACTCGTTGGACCCACGGAAGTCATGGCACAAAACAGGATTCTAGTCCGGTCATATCCGGTCCCCCAAATGTTGGGGCCGACTCCAAAACATCGTTTCATGTTCATGGCATATTTTGCAGAGGTGCTTTTTCTTCCTAAGGATTCCCCAGACCCAGCCCATGCCCAGGGCAGACTTCCCTTGCGTGGATGCTTGCCCTTGCTTCGATGCGCACCGTGTGCAGTCGGCCCAGCTCAGCTCCAGAGTCCGCAGTTTTTAGGGCGACCTGCAGACAGTCACGTGACATTTTGTGCGGAGGAAAATCGGGTTCCCCCCAAATCCGTCCCAGCTTTTTATAGGCGAAACGGATTAATATTTATTATTATTATTGTTATAATAATAATAATTATTATCATTATTATTATTATTAGTATTAGTATTATTATTATTCATATATATATATATTCTTATTACTACCAGTAGTACCGCACAAGGCGGCGGCGGAAGTTTCAAAGATAGGAAGACTATAGGAGAGGTTGGTAGTTGTGAATCATGGATGGCAGAGCGAACCGACTGATGGATCGAAAGTTGGTTGGAGTGTCGGGCTATCTATTTGTCTATCTGTCCATCTGTCTATCTGTCAATCTGTCTATCTGTCTATTTGTCTATCTATCTATCTATCTATCTATCTGTTTGTCTGTCTGTCTGTCTGTCTATCGATTGTTTTTCTATTTGTCTGTCTATCTATCTGTCTATCTATCTCTCTGCCTAGCTACTGGGTCAGTGACCTAAGTCGTATCACCTACCCAAAAGTCGTATCAATCATGCGTGGCTTATGGGGAAAGCTAGGTCAAAGGCACAATTTATCACAGCAAATTGAGGCGTGGCCTTGCGGTTGTGCAATTTGCGGTTATCAACGTTTGAAGCTGGTACGTAGAAATTCCATGCGGTTTCCATTGTTCTTTGGGCACTTTTTTCCCCGAGCGCGTCTGAGCGAAGGGTTCTTCTAATAGTGGGGGTCTGTCAAACATTTTCACATCTTCACAGCACATCTTCACTTCACATCTGCTCATCTTCACATCTTCTCATCTTCACATCTTCTCATCCTCACATCTTCTCATCTTCACATCTTCTCATCTTCACATCTTCTCATCTTCGCATCTTCACATCTGCTCATCTTCACATCCTCACATCTTCTCATCTTCTCATCTTCACATCTTCACACCTTACATCCTCACATCTTCACGTCCTCACATCTTCACATCTTCTCATCTTCACATCTTCTCATCTTCACATCTTCTCATCTTCACATCTTCTCATCTTCACATCTTCACATCCTCACATCTTCACATCCTCACATCTTCACATCCTCACAT
>Ga0126342_10017823_pt1 | contig 12242 bp, 10 predicted proteins | sample Cyp1metagenome_FD_92528 | JGI IMG/M metagenome (GOLD analysis project Ga0126342, IMG submission 92528) | Coral microbial communities from Lord Howe Island, Old Settlement Bay, Australia - Cyphastrea 1 metagenome | ecosystem: Host-associated > Invertebrates > Cnidaria > Coral ... | reverse complement strand
TATATATATATAATGATATTATGTATATATATATGTACATATATATATATATACATAATATCATTATATATATATATATGTATATTATATATATAATGATATTATGTATATATATAATACACACACATATATATAATGATATTATGTATACATACAATACACACACACATATATATATATATATATAATGATATTATGTATATATAATATACATATATATATATAATGATATTATGTATATATATATATATGATACAAGTATCCAGATGTTTTGTTATTGCCTTTCCTTGATCTTCTGTGGCAAGAGCTCACAGCTCTGCCCACAGCTCAGGGGTGCGGATTTGGTGGTGGCCGAAACGGAGAGCGAAGCCAACATCATTCGAGGCACTGCTTTGGATGCGATCTTTGAACTGCAGGTGAACCAGGCGATGGCTGGGGCGTGGTTTGGTGTCTCTTCAAACGGGGGCATAGCCACAGATTGCCATGGTTTCAATCGATTTTCATGGGGAAAATGGCGATGAATCATGATAAACCATGATACACCATGATAAACCATGATAAACCATGATAAACCATCAAATTTTGGGGTATCCTGTTTTCAGACATATCCATATGGGTCTGGAAAGGGGTCATCTTTGAACTGCGCATGGAAAGGAGCCAAGTAGATTGAAGCTAATTGATCTAATTGGCTTCTGTTGGCATGTTGGAGCTCTTTGCACCTTGGCCCTAGATTGCAGTGTTTTGCTGGTACAGCAGTACACGACCTGCTCGTTTACTTTGCAAGAAGAGCAAGACCTAATCATGCGAATCAGGGATTCAAGACAACTCTATTTCTCTTTCAGGGAAATTTGCTTCAAAATGAAATGTGGCCCTTGTATTTTATACCTCTTGTAGTCTTAGTGCCCCTTCTCGTGTGATCTTGATGCCTCTCTGCTGGCAGTGGGGCCCACCGTTGACGTTTTTAAATGCGACCTACCAGGCCCAGCGTGCACTGGATGGAGTTTTAAACGATTCAAAGATCTTGCAGCACTTGTCAACCGTGCAGCTGCATGCTGCTTGGCTAAAGAAATTGAATGCACCGAAAATTGGACCGAAGGCAGCTGCCTGACCACTTTTTCAGGGAAGATTGTCGGATATTAGTTGTCGACCCCTGGGCGTCTTTCTCCGTTGGTCCCTTTTAAAACCTGCTGTTGGAAGTCTGCTTCCCACATTTCACAAATGCCCGCAGTGCCCCATGCCAAGGCGATTTTCGACCAGATGGATGTGGCAGCTTGGATGTTTGCTGGACCATGTGGTGTTCAAGTGATGTAGGACATGCAGGAGGATCAAGAAGACTGGGATACACATGGTCTCACCGTGAGCAGAAGTTCCACTTGAGCAGAGATCAGTTAACCACTGTGTCAATGGGGATGTCATGCCTGTCATTGGAATGTCTCGAGCGCAACCTTCACTGAGGATGGGGATGGAAGTCTGGAACCCCAGGCCCCTTGGTTTGCAAAATGTCAGCATACCAAAGGGTCCTTTGATAGTTGAGGCGATTTTGCAGTGGAGGTTTCCTAAGTCATGGGGGTACCCCCACATCATCCAAATTCGACCATTTTAGTATTGAAACCCATGGTGACTTGGGGATTCTCCATTTTTAGTGGATATTGACAGACATGTTCCCCAGAAATTGCAGTACTTTCAGTCGCTGGTCATACTGAGGAGATCAACAGAGCGTTGACCCTGCTGGGTATTGATCGAGACCTTGAGAGGCTTTGGGAAGCCCCGCTTGTTGTTTTGGATCTCAAAGATTGGGTGTAGCATTTTCGCGGTTGAGGCATCAAAAAAAATATACAGTAAGGATTGAAAACTATTTGTGATCAAAAAAGCACAATAGGGATCAAGAAAAGCATGAAAGACGGAAGGAAGCAAGTAAAGAAGGGAAGGGAAGGGAAGGGAAGAGAAGGGAAGGGAAGGGAAGGGAAGGGAAGGAAGGAAGGAAGGGAGGAAGGGAAGGAAGGAAAGGGAAGGGAAGGGAAGGGAAGGGAAGGGAAGGGAAGGAAGGAAGGAAGGAAGGAAGGAAGGAAGGTGAAAACCCAGGATGAACCACATATCAATTCTTAGGTTGCACACTTGTAAATGAAACACATAGCTCCAAAACGCAGCAACATATATACGGTAGATCTTTTTTTATTTTCACAATGCAGCAAATAGCAAGGAAAAGTCCCCATGTTCTTCAAATTACATATGCTTGCTCCCAAATGCAGCAACTAGCCATTTTTTTTTGATCACCCATTTCTTTTGATCCAGCGTACGAATGGCGCAACCTCTGCCCTCTCCACATTTGGCTTCCTTTTATTTTATTCTTGATGCGTAATTTACTTTCTTTTGATCCCTTAGGTTATTTTTTTTTGATCCCTTCTATTTTTTTGGGATCCTTCTCCCCATTTTCGCAGGATTTGGATTCGGCGGTGGTGTCAAGGGTGAGTTACTTTGTATTACCTGTCCATTCCAATTGCCAACTTAATTTCTCCCCCATTCCAATTTGTGGGGATGCTGGGGCTTCCATGGCGCCGCAGGCTTCTTGAAGAGCTGGACACCACGCAGGATGGGGTGGTGTCCTTTGACGAATTTCTGGCTTGGTGGCGAAAGAACATCATGGAGGCTTGGGGAAAAAGCAGTAAATGGTTGTAACTATGGTGGATCCTGATGGGTCTCCACCAAGTGAGGGACATCCTTGACTTGGGATGTGCGTCCTCTCACTGTTACATTGCTTCCAGATAAAACTTGCGAAAAATAAAAAGGGCATTGGAATCATTGGAAGTGAGTTTCTGCAGTTAAGAAGCCATTTTCAACCCATGCTACCACTGGCAAGGCGCGTTGCGTCGTGACAACCAGTGCCAAAGCATGGCAGAGCATCGTGACGAACGCCAGTTGCCCCAGTTGCTGCGAATGCGTCATGATCGCCCCATGACCTCCACTGCTCGAATGTCATTTTGCACAATAGTACATGCTTAAAGAAAACACGATTGGATTTAGTTATACATACATATATATATATATATATATATACACATATTTATCATAATGATAATAATAATGACAATAGATAATAATAGTATAGTAATAATAATAATAGTAATAACAATAATAACAATAATAGTAATATCAACAATAACAATCCTTATTGTTTTTACTATTATCATTCTTGTATATATATATATATACATATATATACCATATATATCATCATATATCTACTAGTATCTATCCTTGGTACTTCAGAAAGCTGGAAAAGACTATGACTACGTCAGCGCATTCTAGCCTGGAACTAGCGCGAGCCACAGGGATAGCGATGTTTCGCCTTCAAGCAAAGGAGTATAACTCCAAATAACTCGAAAGACCATCACGTCAGGTTTTCTTGCAGTACACTCATTTGCACACATGTATATATCAATATGATATGATATCTGGTTGGTGGTTTGGAACATTTTTTGTTTTCCATAATATATGGGATAATCCTTCCCATTGACTCATATTTTTCAAGATGGTTAAAACCACAAACCAGATATGATATACCTCCTATTGTCATTTCATGGTGCGGCTTCTGGGTGACAAGCCCTTGCTACCAGGTGAACCCACCTATGAACTTTGGCCCGTTGGTCTTGCTGAAGGCAACGGTCTCAGGGCGGCTGCGAACGTCGTTGTTTTTTTTTGTAATCCAAAGCTCTTAATATATTGCTTTTGTTAGACTTTGATGATGATGATGATGATGATGGCGATGATGGCGATGATGGCGATTGTGTCATGCCATGGCCATGGCGACCACTGGTGCTCTGAGGTCACCTTCACCTTTTGCCGCAGCTGTCGGGCTTTTGAGCCCAAGTGGCGAAAGTATTCGGATCAGCGCCTGAGTGCAGAACGCGCCGCGAGTCGGGGGGGACCCTGAAGAGGGCGGCTGCGAAAGTCCTGTTGGGATCTGTTGGGTGGATGATGATATGGTGGTTTAACCATAATCTATATGGGAGAAGTGGGGATTCACTGGTAAATGAATGTAAATGATGTTTGGTTGATGAGTAGTCCTACAGTGACACCAAGGGATTCTCGTAATCCATCATGGGAATCCGTATCAATCAACCAGCATAATGGAACGACGGCGTGTGTTTACACTGCTCATTTGACCTTTCCCAATTTATGGTCACATAAGAGGGGAACTGAGGTTTGAAACTATGAGATGGAAGCGGCTTTCCAAGTTTGAGACAACCTGGTTTGGGGAGTGTTTGTTCTATGATGTTCTATGTCTGTAAAACAGAGAGGGTCAAAACCTAACGGTCCCCAGGTGAAATAAAAATCATTGATCCCCCAGTTCATATGGAAAATCACATAGGTTTGGACAAAAAACATTTGGAGTGTGGCTCCATAGCTTTACACACCCTCTGAGGTGTACTCAATAGAAATCCTTCTGATTTTTAGAAGCTTCTGCATCTGGGTGTAAAAAAACATGGTTTCCTGTAAAAAATCCTTCAAAAGCCTGGCCACCAAAGTTGACGAGGTACAAAGACATTCGCTTTGTCGAGCTGGTTGGGAATGGCACGGTGGGTGCCATGGAATTTTGCACCCAAGAACTTGGTGTCAAGGTGGCCGCGGGGAGGATGACAAAATGCTTCGACAAGCACGTAGGCACGATAGGCACATGTAAATGACTTGATACATAGATAATTTTAGATACACATATAAATGAATAACACAAAATTGTGCTATATTATGCATACAACATTATTATATCTATCTATCTATCTATCTATCTACCTACCTACCTACCTACCTATCTATCTATCTATCTATCCAACCAACCTATCTATCCAATTAATATGTATAGAGCACACACTCATGGACTCATAGATCCTTTGCAAGAAGACAACAAAGTGCTGCAAGGTTTCGCCCCGGCACTTCCGCCTGCGTGGTGAGGCGTCTCCAGCATTCTTTGTGTTCCGCCGTGGTACAGATGGAGGGCAGCTGGTCATGTCGTGGACTGGCGCCAGTGTGGAGAAATTTGAGACCAATGCTGGGGCCCTCAGTCAAGCCTGAGGGTCTTCTTGGTGAAAATGTTGGAAGCAATCAATAATAGAAATCCAGCATCCCCTGAGAGCATCCCTGCAGATTTTGGACGGAATCAAAGGTTAATGGACCTGAAACCTTTCACCGACCTATGAACAGAGTGGACTTGGTTCTAAGTTCCAAGAAAGAACACCCATTCGTTCCATTCACACCTCAACACGAAACGCTGTGTTTATCGCTCGCCGATGGGGATCCGGCTCAGTTGGACACCTGCATCCAACAAGAAGCTGAGCGGCAGGCGTGTGATGCGTCGCTTGCCTGGAGGATCTGCAGGGGCAGCTGATTTTCGCGGAGGTCACAGATGGAGTTTTCCATGGGGGTTCCCCCAAATTGTTGATTTATAATGGAAAACCTCATTAAAGTGGATGATTTAGGGGTACCCCTATTTTAGGAACCCAGATGTACAACGCGGATTTGTCATGTTTGTTTGTACATCATTTGTCTCGCTGCATGCCTCGATTCCATGGCAGTTATGCCTTAGGTGATGCCGAACTTCACGCAGCTCTGTGAAGAATTGCCCTTGAGTCTCAGTGGGGCTGACCAGTGAGGCTACTGAATCGAAAGATGACATGAATATGTCATTTATGTCTGAAACTCGGGTACACCATTCCATCCACTGATGAATCATCATTTTCACCTTTATTTCCCCGTTATTTCTCCATTAATTTGCCAGTGTTTTGTGGGGTACACCCTATGGGTATATGAAGCTGAAGACTCCTGGCCCGACGAGATGCAGGTGCTGAAAGCTCGATGTCGCCGCCTGACCTGCCGATGTCAAGCTGAACCCTTGAATCTGCCAAGCGAGAGATACTGGTTTCTTATGGTTTAGGAAGTTTAGGACTTGAAGATTTGCGAAACTATTGAGATCTATTGAGTTTCTGAGTTCAATCCATTTTCCAGGATGACATCGGCGGGCAGGTAGTTTTTTCTGCGAGGCCATTTGAGCAGTCTTGTGCGCATGAAGCTTGTTTGAAGATCGTCCCATCACCAATGGGCGGATGGGAATGACTCTTTTTCACAGCAGTGCTGCTCGCAGCGCACTGCACTTGATTGTTTTGGATCTTGCATGCCCCGACGGCGCTTGCACTGAAGCAAAAACTGAGCATTTATGACGGTTTTTGGCAGACTGATGGAGGTTTGGTGTAGAAGGCCTGACCAAAGATTCACTCACCTTTTTACGCAACATTTTTTGGTAGTAGTTTGCAGATCGCGAAAGGATCGAGAACGAAGAAACATCTGGTAATTTGCACATGGCAATGGAAAGTCCACCATTTGTACATCAGGAGCTGTGGAAAGTAGGAATTTCCCAGCCATGTCGGGTTGATGGAATGCACCATTTATGATTCCCACTGTGTCTGACTGCCCTTGGATTGTGACCTTGTCACTTCAAGGTGCATTCATCCTTCCTGGTGAGCGAGTGCGCTTGCTGAAGGAGAGTGCTCCCCTGTGAACCAGCAGAACTCCTTCACCCAGCACATTGGAGCTAAAACATGCTTTAAATGCATGGATTTGTACTCAAAAATGGCTCAAACTAATCTGAATTAGGTCAGTAGCAAGTATGGGTAATCACATCTACCCCTCATTCACATAATTACACGTAACCCCAATTTTTGTATGTATATACAGTAGATAGATGCATATATATATAGATATATATTATATATATATATATCAATATATAATATGTACAGTATATCTATTTATCTCAAATTGACATCCACAGTAAAGATTGGGAGTCATGTTTTGCTGCACCAGGAAGACAATGCCTTCCGAGCGGCTTTCAAGCGCTTCCCGGTGCCGGATGCTTTTTGGAGCATGGTTCAGCCACGAACGTCCTGGCAATCAGCGGAAGATTCCTATCATTCCATTCCAATAAGGAGGTTTCCATAAATCGGGGGACCCCATTGATGGATGGTTTATAATGGAAAATCCTATTAAAATGGATGATTTGGGGGTACCATTTTAGGAACCCTCCAAGTCTGCTATCACCTGTGAAATCTCAAACGAAATCCCGAACGGCAGTAACTGTTGGGTTTCAACCTCGCTGGTGCGTTGTTTTTTACCGAGCCCAACAACCGGAACAGCACCCTGGACCCCTCTGCCTGACTGACCTTTCCTGACAGGGGCAGTCCTTGAATGGCTACACTGCTGAGAAGTGGGCCAAGAGGGGCCAGGCGCGCATTGGGAATCTCGTCTCCACAGGTTGCATCGGAGCCAAAGATGAAATGACTCGTGCTGCATTTTTTAAGGCAAAAAGTTTGAGACGTTTCGTAGCCTTCGTAGCCCATGTTGGCCTAGGGAAATCATGCTGGTGCCAGCTAACGACAAGATCATGGGACCTATTCGCAGGAAAACCAACTTATTTTGCGTATAGAAACCGCAACATGTCGCTCACCCAGAGACGGGTGTGTTTCTTTTGCTGCCTTTTACAGCGGCTGAAATCATCACCCCCAGATTCGTGAAGGAGTGTATCATTGAAGACCTTCAACGACAAGCAACTTGGTCGGCACAGATTCTTGCAGAATCATGGCATTGCAGCTACTCCATCAGATCTCAACGGCAGCTATTGTTTCCAGTTCGAGGCAAGTGATAAAGGATTCTTTCACTTGCTGCAAGCCCAGAATGGTCCCAGAATTGAGATATTTGCCTACCTAACCTAACAGATGATTTTTTTCTCTATTGCTCCACCTCAGAGAAGCGATTGGACCAGGACATCTCCTGATGTTGCAAGGACCATCACCTGTGTCTTTGCTGACGGCATCAGATTGGACTTTCCGTGGGAAATCGTCGATGGCTATGTGGATGACTGAGCAGATCCAGATTGTCTGCAGCTAAATCCATTGATTTCAATTCATCAAAGGTTGCGACGTAGACTTGTCGAATTTTGCCTTCATTTTTCACTGTGTACAGTGTTGCAGACAGCTCTGCCTACTGTAAGAAGGATGGCAAGGTTGATATGCGAGCTACTGTCAAATTGCGACGAGTTGCTTGAAAAGTAGTGAGCACTGCCACAAAAAGAACGAATCAATCGAAGCGCGGCGGCAATGGAATCATCCAAACGATTTGAAGGAGAGGAACCCATCAATTTGGTACTTTTATATCATCTTCTATCGTCACTCCTTAGCTGCCACTTTCTTGTCCACATGCAAGAAAAGCTTCTTCGGAGAGTCTGTGCAATTGGCTGTGGTTCACAATCTGCAAGTTGGCTGTTTCCAACGCGATTGGAAGTTTTCGGCTTTGGCCCCGGCTGTACAGTGCCCAACACCTTAGTGGCGATTCCATGCCACACCGAGTTCCTGAGAGGAAGGCGACAAAATGTGGCATCCCGCGCAGTGCTTAGACTTAGACATTCTGTTGAATGGGTACGATAGATGGAGCTGTCTCGCTTGCACAATGGCATATGACTACTGTATATAACTGGCACCTGCTTGCATTATAAGTATTCCTAGGAGTTGGGAGGCGTTGGAATAGTAGCAGGAGGAGCAGGAGGAGCAGAAGCAGAAATGACGACGGTTCCAATGATTATGGCAGAGGTGGTGGTGGCAATAGTGGTGGTGCGAACGGCTATTGATATGGGGAAAGGTCAATATCTGTGGGACCCATTTCTTTTGGGATGAACATCCATAACTTGCTAGTTACCATCTAAATTGCTTTTAACACCAAGTTTTTCTTTGGCTTCGAATATTGGTTTTGCGGCAGCTTGTTTGGCAGTGGCCAAGATCCTTTGCCGGCTGTGGCTCAGCTTGAATCCAACAGCTGTACCAGCTCGTCATGTGGATGTCAGAAGCAATAAGCAATCTGCTTTGGACACCGTGCGGAGAGTTTCAAGCCTACTCTCCAGCCAAGTTTATTCCTTGTGATGCCAAAAATAATATTGCACAATGTTTGACAAAACCTTGAACATCAAGACTTCAAGAGATCAAGATTTGGGCAGATGTTTGCAGAGCCCTTTCACTGGCCATTTAGCTAGCAGTTGCGGTTTCCGCCATGGGGGATGCGGTCACAGACGCGACGGAAAGCACAGGCTACGCGGCTACTCAGTCGTTGGACACGTTGGACCATCATTGGATGCATTTTTACTCGTCACACGCATTTCTCGCCATCGCCGCCTGTGGGAATCTGAATCTCCAGGTGGCCAGGGCGATGATGATCTTTTTCAGTTTTTGGAGCTCAAGAGAAAGGAGGTAGCTTCGTTGACGTGTCTCTATCATGGGAATCGGAATATAGTTGTTACCCACTGGACAACAAAGATGACAATCAGAAATCTCCAGTTTTGATGGTAACATCGTTTATCAATCGATATGTTACCTATACCTTTACGTTACAAACATAATATGACATATATATATATATTGTATCATATATATATATATATATATATATTATATCATATATATATATATGATATAATATATCATATATATATTATATCATATATATATATATATTATAATATATATATATAATATAATATAATATATATAATATATATAATATATATACATATATAAACATACATTTGCATTACATTTGCATTTGTATTACACATTGCCACGTTGAACCTTGCAGGGAACACCTAACGCGTGCGCGGAGGTGGCAGCGATGACGCAAGCCGCCGAGATTGCTCGGGAGCAGGCGCTTCAGCTGCTGCGGCTCCAACAAGAAGTTGCCAGGCGAGTCGAAAGCATCACTTTTTCTGATGACAAATGGGTATGGATCAATACCTATTAATACCATTTTTAGGGGGATGAACATCCATAAATCCCAGCTATTTCTGTGTGAACTACAGGGGTACAAGGTTTTGACACACTGCCAAATGACAATGGCCATGTATTGGTGTACCATTTTCCAGAACCCATATTTTCGGCGAAGTGAACATGCTAAAAACATCCAAAACAGTCAACAGTCTATGCATTCTTTGTTGAGACAGCTCCACCTTAGGGTTTGCCAGTTGTTCGAAGCCACCGATGTGTTGGTGTCAGGATAGACCGTCTAGCCGAAACAGGCAGTGAAGGCGAGTGTGCTTTGGTGAAGCTATCGATGATGCTCTGCAGTGCTGTTTCCAAGATTTATTATCCAGCTTGGCCAATCTAGGCAGCTGACAAATCATTGCTTTATTGTTGCAAGCCAGCTATGAATAGCCAATTGTCATCAGGTACACTTCGTAGAAGCATAGTGGGAGCTTAGACCAGTGAGATCGAGTGAGATATACAGCTTGCTGTCACACCTTCTAGGCGATGGGACGATGCAGGACTCATGCGCGGCATTGAATGATCTGAATGTGTTGGTTTCGAAACTGCATTCGAACGCTGAATTGGCAAGAAAGGAACTACAATTAACATCAATTAACATCAATTAACATCAATTAACCAGTTGCAATTTTCCATTTTTCAAGACACCGGTTCCACAATGAGATGATCGCAGAATTTCAGGAGACCACTCTTCGAGAGGCGCGGAGTTCTGGAGGCGCCGGCAAGTTGTCTCAAAAGCTCTAGGTCTTTGAAGCACCTTTTGACCTAAGAAAAAGTCATCAGGCCCCAATTTTTCCATAGTTTCTATAATTTTCAACCCATTTTCCCAGCTACTGTCACCATTTCTGTCAAGTCATTTATAATTTTCCCAGAAGTACCATTTTGCTTCCCTCAACTCCCCAGCTAAATGACATTTTGAGGAGACGCACTGCTTGAATCAACGGCCCTGGGAAGTGTTGGTGCAGTCCTCGGCCGAAGGTTTTGAGATGTTTTGATCCCCACATCATGCCAAATGCTTCAGGGTCAAATCAACTTGGCCTTGGGGAAACTTTGCCACATGAAGTTCAATCGCGCAAAAACCAGAACAAAGCTGATTCAATCCTGGCTGCGTGAAGCCGTTTGCTCAGGTGAACTGCCAACTACCACCTTGTCCCTGGAGGAGCGTCCTACGGCAAAATTTCAAATGATCGGAGAGTATGAAGATGTACGAAGACTCAAAGGACGATTCCACATACTTTCATTCGACATCATCCCTGTTGCCACATGCGCCTCAGAGCTTGTTTGTGGAGGATCGGCAACGTTTCGGCTTGGACGTGACACCACCGCCCTCGGAGGTTCAAGCATTGCATTGCAAGTCGCAGCTGAACCGTTTTTTTTCTTTTCAGTAGATGTCCAAGTGCCAAGCATGTTGCATGTACGTAATGAAATAGACATAGATGTCAAGATCACCGAGAGTGGACAGTGCCAGTCTGTGTGCAGTCCAAGTGACCAAGTTGGTTCGGCTCTGTGTTTGTTTGCTCTTGACCTGCTCTTGACCTGTTTTGATCTGACGTGCTTTTAATAACTCATGGGGAGGTTGGGAGGAGCCAGGTTCGAAACCCGCATGCACTGCCCTGAAGCAGCCGTTTCAGGCTAGCACTGACGACATGAGAGAAATTTCCTGGCTGCTCATGGCATCGGCAAACCTACCAACATTTTATCACCAACAGCAGTCTGAGTATGAACATGACTAGACTCTGTAGTCTTACACATTTGTGGCACCAGTGAGGCATGAACAGACCACAAGTTTTCGCTGAAAAAGCAACTTCTCCAAAAGCACTTTGGACAAATGCTGTTGCAGACAGATCTGAGGCTCAGAGCTCACGCTACAATCATTTTGGTTCTAGCTTTGTGGGCTCCGGAGTAGAATGTTGGCGGATCTACCATTGGGTGCCAGATCACAGGCCAGGCACTTGTGCCCCTATTTTTTTCCGCGGTTGCTGGGGTTTGACAATCATGGGATCCACTGCCCCGAAGGTATCCTGGCCATCGTCCCCCAGTGCGGCAGTTGCGGTTTCGGTGCCGGCCCCGGCAGCCAGAGGGAGCTTCGAAAGCGGCTGGAAGTCGGTGCAACACTCAGTGGCGTTCTTTTCATCAACAACTTCTTTGGCATTTAATATATAATATATAATATGTATAATATATATAATATATATGATATATAATATATAATATATAATATATAATACATAATATATAATATATAATATATAATATATAATTACATAATATATTATATATGATATATGATATAACATATATAATATATAATATATAATTATATAATATATGATATATGATATATGATATGAACTATAAAATATATAATATATAATATATAATATATGATAT
>Ga0126342_10017822_pt1 | contig 12243 bp, 17 predicted proteins | sample Cyp1metagenome_FD_92528 | JGI IMG/M metagenome (GOLD analysis project Ga0126342, IMG submission 92528) | Coral microbial communities from Lord Howe Island, Old Settlement Bay, Australia - Cyphastrea 1 metagenome | ecosystem: Host-associated > Invertebrates > Cnidaria > Coral ... | reverse complement strand
TCATGTGTTATCCAAACAAGAGCAGCTACAAAATGGTTTCACGGCCTCACCATATAAACCCACACACAGCCTTAAAAAAGCTACTTTGCTACAAAATGGTGGCCCTGGGTGCATTTTTAAAACCCGCTTTTACTTATAAAATGCATTAGATTGTTAGGCCAGGGCCCTTCAATCTGTACCTGAAATTTTATCGCGGATGTAAATACCGTGGTTCTTGACTTCCGAGGCGCCAAAAACATCAGTATTTACGCTGCTTTGTGCTCCGAGGATTTAAAAAAAAAAACGTAAAAACACCCAATTTGACGATTTTTTTTAAGGGTGCACCAAAATGCGACAAAGAGATCTATGGTAAGATGGTTACAAGCCCCGGTATGTAAGGAATATCACCCCGTGCGCGGCGCGCGTGCGGAGAGCACATGAGCAACTCAACACTTACACTACCAACATAACCCTTCTGGCGTCGCCGGTGTGCGAAGCTCTACAATTATATCACGCATGATTATATAAGAAAGATTGATTGCTAGTTGGTTGAAAAATGATCAAATTAATTCAAATTAGATGTTTCTTCATAAGTTTCTGATCAGTTCGACTTTTCCACCGTCAGATCGTCAGTTGTTTGCGAGTTCAGGAAATTATCGCAAGCGTCGCGCCTCTCTCTCAGTCTCCAGCAGAGCCTGCTTCTCGTTTGCCAAACATGTTATTATGCGATTCATCCACACCCCATACTAAACAATGCTTTTGAGGTCAATGCTTGGAGTGCTGGGTTTGCTGCTCGTTCTTTGCTCTAAGTACAGCGGTAGCTTCTATCTCATATCTGTTCGAATCCTCTCCCTTTCTATCAGTCAGTGACACGTCGCTCAAGTTCTCGATATTGCGACAATTCTGGAGAATGACAAAGTCTTAAAGCATCAGAAAATGAAAAAACAAAGCAAAACGACTGGGCAAGCGGCAAGGATGTCTCCCTCACGAACTGGGCCCTGGCCGACGCATAAAACGTCAAATGGGATGCATAGGAGCCAGACAGAGCGGCTTTCAGTGACATCTCAAATATGTTTTGTTGAGAGGGAACTATCTTGAAAGTTGCCCAGGCCAGAAATGTGACAACGATACAGCAAAAGTTTCAGGACGTGGCCGCCCCCATAATATGCATTAATATGCTGCAAGCAAAACGATGCGGGCTGATTCAAAATTGGCACATCCTGAATGATTGCCCAAAAACATGGTTCAGAAACGTTCAGCCTAGCTTGCATCCTCTTCCCTGCCACCTTCACGTTGCGGATCAAGGATCGCCCAGCGAGCTCTGGTGCAGTCTCAGTCATGAAAAGGACACGCACCTGACGACGGAAATTGCCCCACCCTTAAAATCAACTGTCGTAATGTTCAAAGCCTTGGTCACCTTGGTCACCTTAACTGGCCACCTTAACTGGGGTCAATTAATAAGTTGCCATCCAGCTGTTTAAAGCCCTAAGACTTGAGAGGAAGCGGAGGGGAACGAAAGGCATGTAGTTGTGATAGTCGGTAATTAAAGGGAGTGTGCTGATCAGATCTTTTTGGTTGGTTCCTGTCAGGACCCACCCATCACATCGTTCTTGCAAGCAGGTGCAACATTCATGGCAGGTATTTGATGTGGATGATACTCAAACAAACTCGAGAGGAATCGATATTGATATCGATGATGATGATGATGATGATGATGATGATGCTGCTGCTGCTGCTGGTGGTGGTGGTCAATGGTGAATTGACGGAGGGCCAAGATTGTGAGGATGAGAATACACGATGCGGACGAGGATGATAAAAATGAGGAGGAACAGCAGGAGGAGGGGGAGGAGGAGGAGGAGGATAACGAGGGCAATGTCTATGTATGATGTACAACAAACATCAACAAACAAAAAAAACAGAATAACACCCAAAAGTGGAAGCCATGCAGAGCAGAGAAGGACCGGAAATTGCATGCAACAGCGTATTCGAACCTCTAGCCATGTGTAGCGAGGTGTGTGAACAAACCAGGAATTGACACTGCGACCATTTTCGAGGGGAGGGCCACCGTCTCACACTGAAGAATCCCTTTATAATAAAAGAAACTCCCATGCCCTTCTCTACCTCTAGAGGAAAATGTGCTAAAGCTGAAGCACGGAAGATTCCTGATATTGAAGCCGAAAAAGGCTCAAAACAGGAATATGCTGCCCCCCGGACAGCCCCAGTGGCACCTGGATGACACCACCACGGGAGCCGGTGCGTCCCAGAATCTTCTCCACCTGATGGGACCATGACCATGTTAAACATGCGCTTTGCATGTTCCTGTCTTGTACAAAGCACAAGCTGAACACCGCCTTGGCCAACTTCACTCCACCAGCATCCATGGCGACGAAATGTTACGATGCGACCTGACGACCTCGACCTTTCCCCGCTGTCAATGGCCGAAAGCACAGCAGGCGGCAAGAAAGTTCAGCGATGTAAGCTAGTCTGCATACCGTATCATACCTGAGTCGCACTGCGCAATGGAAAAGGAGACCACACCTCTGATAAATGACCACTTTCAACAATTTTCCCATGAGATTCTGTTACTTCAAGATTCCCTGGCGACAGGGAAATGACGGGTGTCCCTTTGCAAAATGTCAATGATTTCACTGCTGCTGGACTCAATGGTCTGATTGACTCTGCTAAGGTACTCACAGCATGCCTTTTCAGTTCTGGGCGTGATGACCTTTCACCTTATCGAGTGGACTACAAAGCAAGTCTTATTCCACTCTACATTTAGCTGGCCACCGTCACAGCTGCCACCGGGCCAAAGATAAAGGATTTTTGGGCCATCACTCGATACAACTACCAGTGACCTCATCTTTGGAGATCAACTGCTTCCAAAGACTGACGCCAGCGACAATTATCACCAGTGCTAGCCTAAGAATCTATCTACAAAAATCTACAAAGCGATGCAGGGTTCCTGACAGGAACTGAGCCCTGTGGTCTCAGAGTTGCTGCAAGGGCCGTTCATCTTCACCAGCCTCGGACAAGGCAGTCTACAGGGCATATGATACTGAGAAGGTCCTGACACATCTGACACCGCTTCTGGCCCGGTGAGCAATTTGCTACCATTGAAACATGATGACATTGGCCCCAATGCTTTTGAGCAGGTGATAATGAGGATAAACAGTGGACTCTAGGGCTTTGGCACAGCAGCACCACTCGATACTTGAGGAGGCATCCTCCAGGTCAAGTGCAATCAAGTGCATTTCGGTGCAAATGTCCAAGCTCTTGTTGTCTTCAAAAGGCCGTTGCTATAAACTGCTTTGGTTCAGGAAAGGACACTGTACATCACTACCAAATACCACTATTGGGAACCACCAAATCTTGATTAACTTCGAACAAAGCCCTGCAATTTTCTAACAACACCAACAGCTCCTGGCGCCCTGCCATCCATGGTAGCAAATGTGCCTAGCGTCGGGGGGGAGAAACGTTGCGTTTTGATTGGTTGAGCCCAAGCTGCCTTGGCTGAGCCAAAAAAAAGAGATACCCCCAAACCACAGTTTCCCGTTGCAAATTCTACACCTAGGTTTGGATTTGGCGCCATCACATTTTGGGACATACCCACAGCATCCGCAGTTTGTCCACGCCTGCTGAGTAGCTGCCGCTGGTGCTACGAGCATGGGTGGAGCAGTTGAGGCCTTGCATTGGCCAGAATCAACGGTGGCTTTCATCGTCCCATTTCGTTGATATCAAGTGATCCACGTGTTATGATCCCATTTGTGTACGGGCCGAGATTGTGTGTGCCCCAAACTTGATCAAGTCCGCAGTCCCCCGAGTTTCAAATCTTGGCCCATATCCATCATGTCGATCCCTTTCAATAGATATCAATTGTGTGCATGTATAATATACAGTGTATCTTGATATATAATATTAGATATTATTAGATATTATTAGATATAGAATAGATATAGAGATAGGGGATGATAGGAGTATATAGATACACATATCCAAAGAAATGGCGTAGCTATGCCCATCTCAAGCCAGCTTTGTCGGTGCCTCTTGCTGCACCTTCAGCTTGGCCACTGCGGCACCTCGCGCAAAACCTGGGTCTCTGCGGAGGGTTGGTCTACACGAAACAAGCTTAAATGATCTTAAATGAAAGATTTGACAAGCACACTTGATTCAGATACATTCAGATAAAGAAAAATGAATACATCTCCATACATCTCCATATATCTCCCAGAATCTGAGGAAACCACGAAGTGCTTCGGGGTTTTGCTTCACCGCAGCATCAACCACCTGGCGTTGAGTCGTTGAGGAGCTGCAAAAGGGTGCTGGATCTGCTGGGGCTGGCCGCTGCGGCCTCAAAATCCTCACGCAACTGGGCCGAGGCGAATTGCAACAGCAGCCTGGCGCCAGCGATGCAGTGCAACATGAATACCACAAGCGAAGCCAGGATCCTTCGCAGATTTCCAAAGTCACATTGTAGATTAATGCGCTCAGTGATTCCATCTCCAGTATTTCTGTGAAGTAATATTCGAAGCCGGTCGGCCAGGCTCAAGGGTGCAGAGTGAGGCAGCTTCTACAGTCTCAAAGCGTACACAACACTAAGGACATCTAAGGACAAAATGGATGTCTGAGCAGAGCCGAAACGGATCGTATTGTACGTATGGTTTTCCCCATCACGGCCGCATTTCATACCACCATTTCTGAGCTTTGGAAATTCAAGATCTAGAGCGTTCAAAAAGCCCAGAGCCCCGTCACTGACAGGAGGCGCACCCGTTCTTCCGAACCGCCGAAAGCATCGGGAGCTTTGTCGCAAAGCTTGGAAACTGCAAGCCGCCAACATTACAAAAAAGGCAGGGAAGGAAAAAGAAAGAATAAAGGGTGATGACGGTGATTATGCTAGCTGGACATGTATTCTCTCCATGCTCAAATCATCAGCTCCTGCTTCCGGAAGTGTAAAACATTGTAGATCTGTCTGCAAGAAAATTAAAAACTAGCCCGGATTCCTCAATCAGTACGGATGCCAAAGGACTCTGAAGCTGGGTCTTGCAACCACCGCTTCCAGTGGCCTGAACCACCTCTGGATGATTCATCGCAATGACTGCTTTGATGCCGTCCTGCAGGATTGTGGCAACACTCCGGCAATGCTCTAAGCCTTTCGAAAAGACCCAGGGACCCAGGCTGGGAAGATTTGGGAATTCTTAGTTCCAGTTTGGTTCTAGTTGATCCTGGAATCATCTGTCCAGCTGGTAAAGAGAATCCTGACTTGAAGACATCTGAATATTCATCGGGTCTCAGTTCAGCTGCTTTCAGAACCATCGAACCATCCATGACCCCTCCCAGTTGTGCCTCAACATTGCCAAGCAACTCGACAGCAGACAAGTCTTGCCTCTCGGAGATGTTTTGTTGATGAAGAAAACTAGCCGAAGAAATCGTGAAAAAGAGTTGTAGCTGCTCAATGAGTAAGATCACCCCGCTCCAGCACAACTCTACCGGCTTCTTGACTACAAAAGCAGCAACTACCCTTTCAGCATATTATTAGCGCGTGAGCGTTTGCTAATTGTAAAGGCCCACCAATCTTATTGATGCCTTCAGAAAATCCTGGATGATCTTGAGAAGAAAGTGATTATTACGTAATTATGTGTATGTTTGCAACGCCAACCAATGCAGGATCTCCCCCAAACTCATCCATCAACAGAACGATGGTCAAAGCCGACGGCAAACATGGGTATAGTTAAATGAAAGGAATTCCATGTGGTAATGCATGTCAATGGCCGTTGGGCGTCAATTGGCGCTTTGTAAGTAAATTGCATACTGAATTTACTGAATGTCATGCAAGCATACGGGTATGTCTGAAAAGCAGGAACCCCTAAAATCCAGCGTTAACCATTCTTCATCATCTTTCTCAAACTTGAAATATCTTGAATTTCTATAAAAACTGCCATAGTTTGGGGTGTAATTTTTTGACACACCTGCCAGTGGATCATTTCAGGATGACCGCCTGCAAGCGCTCAGAATAACTGTGACCTTGGGCTCTTGCATCCATTTCAAGGATTTCCAACCTCAGTGACTCAGACTCGCGTATTGAATGTATTGGATCTCCAAATGGCGCAGCACTTTGGGGGGTTGGGATGGTTGGGTGCATCCGGATACTTTATGAGATCGGGATTTGGTGGAAACTGTCGCATGTAGCAAGCTCTGTGGTGGAGTCCAGTTTATCTGCCAATGAGTCTGAAGTTCTGCCAACTCAACTGGCACAAACACCCCACCATTGTCTATTAGTATCATGGTATACCATTCAGATCCATTCAGTGTCATTTATACCTATCATTTACATATTGATTGAATGGGAGAACCCCTCGGCCCTCGATCAATCAACCCTCGGTCGCCTCGGTCAAGACACTTTGTGCAACAGCCTCCGTGTGCAGTTCCGGTTCTTGGCGAATGGTGCTTCCCACCAATCGCATGCATTGCCACCCGCCTCAGGCTGTGGCCATTGCTGCGAGGCGTGTATATAATTAAGTAGCAGTGGAATCCAGACAGATCGATAGATTGACAGACGGACAAACGGACGAAACAGTCAAGTATAGGCTGCAGACAGGGAAACAGATTCATAAAAATACAGAAACCTTCTATGCGCAGTCTGTGTACACGGTATCACAAACCATTCCTGACTGCGTTCCCGGCTTTCCCGGATCATTTTCAGCATAGCCTCCTTGTCAAAGCGCAGGTCTGCCTGCTGTGTTAGCGTGGCGACCGACCCTACGACTAGCGTACTTTCGGCTTTATGAGGAACCAGCCTGAACCATCCACCAAATTCGAGACAGGAATCCACAAGAGTCACAAGAGGTACTGTACCAAAAAGGGCTGAACGTTTAGGCTCCAGAGTCACCAGGATTCGCTGTTATTCATTCAGCATCATTTAGCAATGAAAGGATTGAGTTTGCTGTGACAAATATCACAGTCACATTCCCCCTTTCTGTGCACCCACTGCACCCCCTGACTTCCAACTCACTTCCCTGCCTGGTCGGCAACGGCCACCAAGCATTTCACTGGCACCTGCCAGCTGCAAACCCAACCCCTGCCGAATACATCTGAATACAAATCTGAAAATGGCCTCGCTTCAGCATTTATGATGTCTACACCCTTCAATGCTACGAAGCCAGAGAGTGGTGCTCCAACCTCCAGTTCTTCTGCCGCCACTTCTGCCACCTGCCAAAGTGGCACATCCCACCATTTAAAGTTCAGATGGACAGCAACTGCACAGAGTCTTAACTATTCTAAACTTTAAACAGTGTAACTATGGTGAATTGTTACCCTCTGATAATCAAACCTTGCAATGGACAATCTCCCATTTATGTACTTCGATGACTATCCATAAAAACCTCCATTTAGTTCGTGGATTTCCCCGCCAGCCATGCTCTGAAGGAAGTTCGCACTTCGAACTTAATCCGGCTCAACGGCGCCTCTGGGTTGTTCTGCACCACAGCAATGGCAAAATCCACGTCTCCACGCAGGTGCCTTCGCGGCACAGCCCATCACGGCCCGGCCATTGGACCAGGTGGACCCATGCTGTTTTTCAGGGGGTGCATCCTCATGAGAAGGGGTGCAGTATAATAAGCTCCCATGTAACAGTATATATATATATCTATATAAAGAGGGAGAGAGAGAGAGGGGGGGAGATACAACCTAATGGATATATCAATCCATATGTGGTGTACCATTATGGCTCGGAGCTGCCCCAGGATCCCTGGGTCGCCGCACTTGTCCACAAACTGCCACGCATCACTGTTCTGACGTACAGCCTCTCCCAACTCACATAAAACTGAAGACGAGAAAAAAAAAACAATAAAAAAGAGAGAAACTTTGAAAACGGTAAATTATGAGGAAAACAGCCTGCTATGCTCGAAATGCTTTCCTATCTTTTTCAAGCTTGCTACGTACTATACACCAAAAATCACCAAAATAGTTTAAATTTAAGTCGTTTAATATGCTGATCGATCCGCATGGTCTTCCCACGCCCATGCCACAACCCCACAACCCCACCTCCAGCGCAATGTTCCGGAAGGATTTCAACACCTAGCGAGGCTGCCATCTCTTCGGGTCACGTGTCATGCCCGAGTTTCTATTCTTCAAGCTCAGATTGATAGGAGCTCAATGCTTATCAGACAGTCTCGCATCTGATCCATCTGGCCTTCCAACAACCAATGCAAGATAGACGTCACGATCTTGCAATGAGAATGCTGGATATCTATACCTTTTCCTTGCCGCCTTTTAAGTCATGTGGTTGGGGGTCGCCAGGAAATAAAAGTTGCCAATGATCCTTCAGGATTCAGTTGCAAGAGTTGTTTTTTCTGGAAGAACCTGGAATGCCACCTCTAAAAGAGCCAAAAATGCTGAAACTACGCTCCCGTCGCTGCACACCTCCGAGACCACTTGCAAGGCGGTACCATCTTGCTTCACGGCCTCCACAGCCACCAAAACATCTTGTTTCAGGGAGCCGGAAGCCCACCTCAGTAGCGCAGCAAATCTCAAAGTCTTGGAAAAAGTGTCAGTTTCCCCAAATCTTGAAAAACGACCCATGTTTAAAATCGATTTTTATGTGCAACCTGTATAGAAACGGCAAAACTTTGGTGGCATTCTGCAGCTCTGCGCCAAATATATAGACATCAAATTTGGATCCATCCAAACTCGCCACTGTCCCAGAATTGGTCTAAGGGGAAATCGACAGGAAACCTCTAGACTTGGGGCTAAAAACCATGGTTTCCAGTAGATTTTCCCTTAAGCCGAACTAGCCAATGTCAACAGCTTGGACTCCAAGCAATATGGCACGGCCATGCTGTTGCACAGCCGTGGTCACCACATCCTTAGTGTCAAAAAGAGCAGGATCACAGCTGTGGAATTTTCAAGCGCGGGGCGAAAACCTGCCTCTGCCACTTCACGTCTTGTCGTAGTGTTGCTCATTAATTATGTAGAGACAGATAGGTATACACTATACAGTACAAAAACATACATAATTAGATGTCTTCTCAATCTCTCGCAAATCACAAGACTTGCCACTTCTGCGGTGAATTGATTGGTGTTTTTATGTGGTACCTGAAGTGAACCCAGCCGCTGCGCCCGTGCCCTGGGCTGCACAACCCGATCACAACGCAACTCCTGCGGCAGGTGCTGCAGCAGGGAACCATCCAGCTGCAACATCTCGAGCACCAGCCTAGAAGCCGCAAAAAAGGACATGGTTCATTTATTTATATATATAGTGAAATAACAGTTTTGGTTCATCGGTAATTTTCACAACAGAATATGCACCCCCTTAAACATTTGTCCTTACAGTTTGGAGAGAGTGGTTATCTTTTTCAGGATCTTCATGCTTGCAAGCTGAAACTCGGGGTTCTTCCGGACCTATTCAAGAAAAAAATCCTGGCTTGCGGACTCCTCAAATTCAGCCCCTTCACTGTTGGGAAACCGGGCGCACGGTCCCATTTCAAAGGTCCGCAGGCAAAAGCAAAAGCTTTGGGCGTGTTCTTGGTCGCCTCAGGTACAATCTGTGATGGCATTATCGTTGCAAGATCTCGCCACTCCATTTTTTCCTGAAATGAGATGATCCTTGAAATCAATGCATTGCCATCATATCTGTGCAGCATCCCAGGCTATGCCCCCACCTCTGTCACTATGTTCAGATCTGCTCGCAACTCTGGAACCTGGGGAACCCAGTGCAAGACAAACTGCGGTGCAAGGCATCTGCAGGGTACCTGGCACTAGATTCATCGTCTTATATCAGTAGTTGGACATTGTTGAGCATTCTCATTCAAACAGCCATCAACAAACAGGTCATTTCTGGTACCTTGATGTCGCTGCTGATGCTTGCAGCCCACGAAGGTCTGACTGAGTTGCCGCACAGCAAAACGCAAGGCCATGCCATTTTGCCGCACTGCACTGCGCACCACCTGCCCGCCAGGTCAGGTACAAGAACACAGGTTTCTTTGGTGCTTCAGAAATTCGACACGGGCTACTATTAAATATTCTTCTGGCTGTGCATATAATACTGCATGTGTATATTAAACTCAATTAAATTAAATTAAATTATACTATATTATATTATACTATAGTAGTTATATTGTGTTATATTCCAGTAGTACCACACAAGGCGGTGGCGGAAGTTTCAAGGATAGGGCGCTATAGCGGAGGAGTTGTTGTGATGCATGGATGGCAGAGCGAATCCACTGGGAATCCACTGATGGACCGAAAGGTGGTTGGAGTTGCGCTTTTCGGAGTGGTTGCAATGGTTGCAGTGGTCACCTCACTCACAATTCCTGCATGTAGTGTGGTGCAGCGCAGTAGCTGTAGTTGTAGTTGTAATTGTCGTGGGGTTGATGTTGTTGAAGTTGTAATGTTGTAGCTGTAGTTGTAGTGTAGTGTAGCTGTAGCTGTAGTTGTACGTAGTTGTAGTGTAGTTGAAGTGCAATTGAAGCACAGTTGAAGTTGTAATTGTCTAAATTGTAGTAGTTGTAGTAGTTGCAATCGTTGTAGGAGTTGCAGTTGTAGTTGTAACTGTAGCTGTAGTGTAGTTGTAGTTGTGGTTGTAGTTGTACTTGCAGTTGTAGCTGTAGTTGTAGTGTAGTGTCGTGGTAATTGATGTTGTAGTAGTGTATTTGAAGTTGAAGTTGAAGTTGAAATGTAGCTGTAATGGAGTTGACGTTGCAGTTGTAGTTGCAGCTGTAGTTGCAGTTGCAGTTGTAGTGTAGTTGTAGTAGTTGTTGCAGTTGTAGTTGTGGTTGTAGTTGCCGTGGCACTTGTAATTGTAGTTGTAGTTGTAGTAATTGCGGTTGAGGTTGTAGTTGTAGTTGAAGTCGTAGTTATGGTTGTAGCTGTAGTTCTTGTAGTTGTAATTGTAGTGTAGTTGTAGTTAAAGTTGTAGTTGTAGTGTGGTGTAGTGCAGTTGCAGTTGTCTATCTATCTGTCTATCTATATATCTGCTTATCTATGTGTTTTTCGGTTTATCTATCTGTCTGTCTGTCTGTCTGCCTATCTATCTATCTATCTCTCTGTCTATCTATCTGTCTATCTATCTCTCTATCTATATCTATCTATCTATCTATCTATTTATCTATCTATCTATCTCTCTCTCTATCTATCTATCTATCTATCTATCTCTATCTATCTATCTATCTATCTATCTGTCTATCTGCAAATTTGAAAACGAAGCTATTCTGCGATAACCTCCTCAACTTTTGAACTTGACAACGTCAAAAACGAAACAAGTCTGCGAGACTTCCTCAATTTTGAACTTGACAACATCAAGAACGAAACAATTCTGCGAGACTTCCTCAATTTTGGAAATTGACAACATCAAAAACGAAACAATTCTGCGAGACGCCCTTCGAAAATGGAAAGTTGAGTGCAGAGCTGATGGCCTCGTACCAATGCGTTTTGCAATTTTTCCACTCTACCTGTCTAAAGTACTGCGCCTGCCACGAAAAAGTGAGGCCAGGTCATACGAAGTGCTGCACCTGTCACGCAAAATCATGTTCCCAAAACTGAAGATCTGATGCTCCAAAATGCAACCCCTCTCAGGAAATCAGCGCCCAGACCTCCTGACATCTCTGATGAACATGTCTCTTGTCTTGCGCCTGCCAGACGAAACGCACCCAGATCCTCTTCAAATGTCCAATGCCTGCCATCGTTTTTGGAAATGCTACAAACCCCTCAGGTTTTGCTCACTTTTGACCAGGTGCGCAATCCCTTGCGCCTGCCACGCGAAACGACGCCCGAACGTCCAAAAGTGGTCCGTACATGTGGTGCTTGTAACATTTTGACTTCGAAGCGCCCTTCGCGCCACAACGGCGTGCACTTTTTCGACATGTCAACTTCCAAAAGTGCTCCGAGACCGTCAGTTTTTAACACTTTTGGTTGACTTGCAAATGTGCTTCGTGCCACAAGGGCGTGCACTTTTTCAGCATCTCAACTTGCTTTGTATGCTTTGACTTCGAAATGTGCTTCGAGCCACAACGGCGTGCAACTTTTCATCTCTCATCTGGCCAGATGGCTCCGCACCCGCCGCTTTAGCGAGCCTACTTTTCGACCCTCCGGAGCCACAAGTTATTCGAAAAACACAATGTCTCGCGACTTTCCTACCTTTTCGCGCACCTGCATCTTCTTTCTTCTGACTCTTTCTCTTCTCTGATCTTCTCTCTTCTTCTCTTCTCTTCTCTTCTCTGACTCTTCCCACCTCTGCTTTTCCATCTGTCCATATTGTCGGAAGTTTGACTTCTA
>Ga0126342_10017821_pt1 | contig 12243 bp, 6 predicted proteins | sample Cyp1metagenome_FD_92528 | JGI IMG/M metagenome (GOLD analysis project Ga0126342, IMG submission 92528) | Coral microbial communities from Lord Howe Island, Old Settlement Bay, Australia - Cyphastrea 1 metagenome | ecosystem: Host-associated > Invertebrates > Cnidaria > Coral ... | reverse complement strand
GAGCCATGAAGTCCTTCTTCAACAACATGGACTTTTGGATCATCACACCAGGGTTGAGGGCCATAGGAATTTTCCTGCAGGTAGCCGATGGGATGCTTTGGTCATTGATGACTATTTTTGCCTTGGCTCAGAGCGCCTGAATGCACCCGCCAGTAGCAGTTTTGCATCCGAGAGCCTCCAGCGTGCCCACCAAGCTTACGAGTCCGACCAACCCCTGGGTTCCCCTGAGAAAGACATTTGGTCCGAAACTTGCCTAAAAGCCGCTGGTGCTGAGATCAGGTCAAATCAGAAGAATGTGCGCCTTGGATTCGTGCCTGTCTCATCCCCCCTGGCAAAGCGCTTGGCTCTGTCTGTCCTGTCAATACGTGCAGCTGCTCTACCTGGACTTTCTTCCGGTGTGTGTGCACGTCTGGCAGGAAACTGGGTTTTGGTCCTGCAGTTTCGGAAGTGTTGGTCCTCTGTGATTGACGGTCTCTTTCAGCTTGCGTCCAGGTGCCTCAGTGACCCTCAGCAGATGTTCTGTCTTTCCAGGTCAGTTGCTCAAGAACTTATCATGCTTGCCGCCGTTGCCCCCCTGATCACCAGCAACATAGCCGTTGATTACCTTGGATCAATCTTTGCGACTGATGCCTCCAATCGGAAGGGTGCAATTGTGCGAGCTGAAATCCCGCAGGATACCCAAGAGGCGCTGTGGTTGGACGCTGACCGGAAAGGATGCTATACACAGCTTGATCACCCTTTCCGAGCCCTGCTGCGTCAGATCGGTGAGTTCGACGCAGATGAAAGCCTCACTTCTGATGTCTATCATGAGGGCCCCGTGAAGTCTCCTTTGCTGTACTTTGACTTTGTGGAGATTTGCGGAGGAGCTGGAAAGGTTGCGGCTGCCTTGGCTGATATGGGTTTTGTCTGTGCCCCCAATCTTGACCTTTCAGAATCATGTCATTACGATTTGGCTTCGTTGCGGTTTCTGGAATGGATCATCTACATGATTGAGGAGAACAGGTTTAAGGCATTCCTCATTGAACCACCTTGCACCAGCTTCAGCCCTGCTGCTCACCCTGCCGTCAGGTCCTACCGTGAGCCTCTTGGATTTGATCGGCTCAACCCAAAGACTTTGCATGGGAATGTCTTGGCTTTCCGGTCGTTGGTTCTCTTGCGTGTTGGTCGTCGGCACCGTCGCCCTTGTGGACTTGAACAGAGCCGATTGAGCAAGATGGCCTGGCTTAGCACTTGGATCAGCCTTCGCAGTCAAGGGTTCAGTGAAGCTGTGATTGCATCTTGCCGGTTTCAGTCGATACATCGGAAGGAGTTCAGGTTCCTGTGCTACTTGCTGGACACGGAGTTCCTTGACTGCAGATGCTTGGGAGGTCACTCGCATGTCAAGGTTGAAGGAGCATACACAAAACCTTCAGCCGTTTACACTGATGCTTTGGCCTTGCATATAGCCTCCGCCTTCCGACAAGCCCTGCGCCGCTTGACCGCAGAAGACCTTCTCATGCCAGATGTCAGCGGCCATGAAACAGTTCTTTCGAATGACCTGATGCTGTCGTCCAAGTGGGAAGTCGTCCGGGCCTGGTTTTGGAAACGTCAGGGGCACATCAATGTCTTGGAATTGTCCTCATCCGTCTCCAATCTTGTCTCTGTTAGTGAGTCCCAGTCGTCCGTGCGGTTTTGCAGCCTTGTGGACTCAGCTGTTTGCAAAGGTGCCCTCAGCAAAGGAAGGTCCTCCTCTAGGGCTCTTCAACCTCTGTTGAAGCGCTCCTGTGCTGTCTGTGTTGCCCGTGACCTTTACCCGGGTTGGATCTACACTCCCACTCGCCTCAACTGTGCTGATGACCCAACCCGTGACCAGATCCTCAGGTCTCCTCTTGGTCATTCTTTGTCAAGATCTGGAGTTCCCCTTGGCTTGCTGCGCCTTCTCAACCTGTCCGGTTTTCGCCGCTTTGCTTCAAATTGGGTTCGACTTGTCCTGTTCTTGATTTTCTCGCCTGTCGGAGATGCTGATCTCATCCGTGATCAACCCTGTGTGCTGGATTCTGCTTGGACTTACCGTACGACTGATCCCTGCGTGCCTGTCTCCTCTGTCTCTTCTGGCCCGTGGATTTCTTGGCACAGCACTCTCTGGACTTTCCCGAGTGCCTCTTTGTCCGTTTGGTGGGTTCTCCTGGCGGTCTGCCTGACCCTGGTCTTCTGTGTTGTTTGCGGGCCTGGGTGGGTTGGGTGCAATAGGGATCCCCCTAATAAGGTAGGAGCTAGCAAGATCCCCCACAGGTTTTTGATGCGGTGCCTCCTTGCCATGGCCTTGTGCTGGTCTCCGGGATTCTGCATGCCGTTGGCCCCGACATCAGCAGCTGACAAGGCACGAGCGGTGACCCGCGCTGGTAACCATTTGGTCTGCACGAGGGCCGTGCGACAACAGACGATTGAGAAGCGCAAGGTTTATCTGGACGGTTTTCGATCTTGGCTGATCAGGGAGAAAGGGGTTTCGTTCAAGCAGCTGATTGAGTTGAAGCCGCCCGACCCCGAGCGCATCACTGATTTGCTCATCGACTACGGCCGTGAGCTCTATGCAGCAGGTCGTGCGTACGGAATCTTCGCGGAGACGATCAACGCTGTAGCTGTCGAGCGGCCACTGATCCGCAGGCAACTTACAGCGGCTTGGGACCTTGCTTTCGTGTGGTTGTCGGACGAGCCCCACCAGCATCATCCGGCGATGCCCATCAGTGTCATGCTGGCCATGGTATCTGTCGCACTATGCTGGGGTTGGGCACACGAAGCTGCGGTGATTTTGCTGGGCTGGGCCGGCATACTCCGAATCGGCGAAGTTTTGGCTGCAACAAGGCAGGAGCTAATCCTGCCTCAGGATGCCGCACCTGGCACCACCTTCATTTTACTGATCATCAGACAACCGAAGACACGGGGCAGAGCGGCCCGGCATCAAGCAGCTAGGATTGATCAGACAGATGTCATTTCATTTCTGACTGCGCTGTATGGATGCAGCGAGCCTTCATCACGACTCTGGCCTTTTTCGGCCGCTACACTGAGGAAGCGATTTGGCTTGCTGCTCGGAGCTCTCAACCTCCCCACCAAGAAGCTCCCCGGGACAGTTCCATATGACCTTGGAAGTTTACGACCAGGTGGAGCAACTTGGATGCTGCACAGGCTTGAGAACCCGGACATCCTGCGCAGGAGAGGACGATGGGCTTCATGGCGCACAATGGATATCTATGTTCAAGAAGTACAGGTTGCGACCTATGCTGAGAAACTGGAGCCAAAAACGCGGGACTTAATTCAACTTTATGCAGGTGGCTATGAAATCCTGATCGAGCGCTGTACGGCTTTTCTCAACACAGGAATTCCAGCCACAGTTTGGTTTTTCCTTTTGAAAGCTGCAGGTGATCTTGAGCAGAACGCCGAAAGGAATGGGGATGACGGTGTTTTCTCTGCTTCAGCCAACAATTACCGTGCTGAAGCATGATGCAACCTCCAAACCTGGCAGCAAAACAGGGTGGCAGCTTCCTTGAAAGTAAGGAAGTAACATGTCGTTGCTGGGGCTCAAGCCCCCACCCCCCCAGCCCTGCTGCAGCTTTCTCCTAAGGTGTTTTCTCTGCTTCAGCCAACAATTACCGTGCTGAAACATGATGCAACCTCCAAACCTGGCAGCAAAACAGAGTGGCAGCTTCCTTATATAATATAATATAAGACTAACAAGATCCATGTGGATGTGTCTGTCTGAAAATGGGGTACCCCGCACCACAGGGCAATTTGAATAGGGAAAATTATGATTTAGCGGTGATTTTGTTGGCACCCAACGTTAAGACAAACCCATATGTGCTGAGTGTCAAAAGTTGGGTTATATACGCATGGGAGATTGTTACGAATCCATTGATAGGGGGTTTGTAAACCCATTACAGTACCGTACAACGATTCCCAATATGGGATAGATGACCATAAACCACATATATATATATAAACCATGTTTTGACTCTAGCACATATGAAGCAAGTCTGCGTTAGATCAGCCGATTGGTCCTAAGACTTGGGATTTCCTGCTGATGGTTTCCCAGTATATGGACCATTCATTGGATGAATGCCACCGGAAGAACCGCATCCCAGCAGATTTTGGTTTGGTTTTTGCGTTCGATTGGATTGATGTGAACGATGCAATGATCAATGTGATTGTGGTGAGAGTGTATACATATATGTAAATATATATATATATATATATACACATTGCAATGATATACTTAGATGACAATCCATATATTCATATTGCGATGATATACTTAGATGATAGTCCCACTTGAAAAGTGTTTACTAAACCTGGGTCGGAAGTCCCGTTGCTGGCATTAGGCATTAGTTTCATTTACGATTGGGTAACAACCACGATTGCTAACAGTCACTAGATGATATGAACATCCAAAGTAGGTTCTCTGCCTTATTCCCCAATGTTGGGCATTTCAGAACGGTTCATGAGGTGTGTAGACTTACACTCTAATTGTGTCCAACGAATGTCTAGTGTGGACCCCCGTTTACTCCGTTTACTGTATCATCACTTTAGACTCAGCGTATGCGGAGCCGCTTCAGGCAAGAAAGACAAGCAGGAGAAGAAAGCTCGGGACGGAGACAGAGATGATCGGCCCGGAACGCATAGAGAACGCTGACCGAGAACGCATAGAGAGGGTTGGCTGATGTTGGATCCCGGAGAAGTATGGAGAAGTGGGATGCCATTGTTGAAATCGACCCAATTGTGAAGTATGCCTATACCATTGATTGCAGTCACTGAAGGGTTCACTGCGAAGCCAGTTGCGTAAAAACATGATGGTTATATTGGTTATAGTTTCTGAAAAAAATACACCTGGCTGATGGGGGTTTAGAGGCCATACAAAAGCCTATTTCTTCTACAAAGCTTGAGCCAGGGGCACCAGCTTTTGGGGTTGTCGAAAGATTGGGACTAAATCCGCCGCTTCACCATCATTTCCGCATTATATTGATATAACATGGCCATTTCACGCTATGCCGCGTTTTCAGACGCTCCCATTTGGTTTGCTTTTGCGTGTTTCGTTGTACTTGAAACGCTGCAAACCCAAATCTAGGTAAACCTTGGTTGGGACGGTCGGTATTTTCTCTAACTGCATGGGAAGATCTTGCTGGATTTTGAAAGGAGAAGCCTCCACCCATTTGGTGAAGCTTTTGGCGTCCACAATTTGACCCGAACATTCCGAGAGGAACTACCTGCTGTATATTTTGAGTGAAAATCAGTGGTTACGAGGGCCTTAAAATTAAATAGCCAAATCTTGTACTGTAACTTCTTCACATTCCAATGAAGCAATATTGGACGATATCTTACATCCCAATAATTTTGTGCTGTTGCTGGTGGGTAGAGCACCGAGCAAAGATATCTCCTCAAGTGGCAATGGGTGAAGAATTCGAGACCGAAAGCTCGAGAAATTTCGGTGACTTGAAATATCAAACAGCACCTTTTTGTTGGGGTGAAATCTAGAATTAGTCATGGGCCAATTTCTTTGGGGTTTTGGTCCGTGTTTTGCGGTTTTGTCCTCACAAAAATTGGTAGTGGTGTCCCGCAAGATCTTTCAGGTCACGCAAGCAGTCGAAGCGCTCTCGTAGCCGGGACTTGGAGGATGGGTCAAACCTGGCGCCTGGGATTTCGGGATTTTGGATGATTTTTGTGAGTCGAAAAAAAAATTCAGACCCCCAGAATCCATAAACATTCATCATAGCTGGACGACATTTTGTTCATTTCCGAATTTACATTATTATCATTATCATTAGCATTATCATTATCATTAGCATTATCATTATCATTATTGTTATCATTATCATCATTATTATCATGATCATTGACTGAAATTATAATCTTGTCATTATGAGGCTACAAGTCAAACATACAAAAAACTTGCAGCACATCATCGTTGCTTCCATACCATAGTATTAGGTATTTATCCAATCGTACCCCAAGCTGAGGGTGCCGAGGCTTGGAACTCAGTCGATGAAGAACCAGCTTGCCTGGGTCTCTCCATAGTGCACAACGAAGGTTCATACAGGGACAATACCAAGAATATTTTCTGATCATGGTGGTCACTGGGATCGTGGATCATGATCACTGATTTAAGGCTCTCGGAAATGGGAGTTGAAGCACTTAAATGGGGAGTTCCTTTTTGTTCATCACACATAATTGACATATTAGAGCCAATGAGTAACTGATCCATATGAATCCATCCTTTTTTGTCATTTTTTTTAATGAACCTCATTAAACAAATCATGATCCCCTTGGGCCTTCCAAGAGGGAATTTCCGCTGTGCACGATCAACAGGACGCCCCCGAGCCGACCAAGGTGGAGCAGATTTTCGGTGGAGCAGATTGCCGTGGATAATTTGACCAGCAACACATTATTATGGGGATATAATGGAATATGATGAGAACATGGGGTGTAAGCCAACTTGATATGATAATTGGATGTCTCTGAAAATTGTGTATACATCCACACTATTTTCAGACCCCATTTGAGTCAGACGTCAATTTTTGGTCATGTTTTGTTCTTTTTCTTTGGTAATTCTTTGGTCACTTTTTGGTCAGCATTTTCTTGTGAGCATCCAAAGGTGTTGTACTGCAACTTTTTTTGTTTTGGTGTTGTACTCTCCATTTCTAGCGCTTTCCGTCCTTCCTCCAGATATGGGTTTCTCTGAAATAGTCTACCCTGAATTTTAATTACTATTACCCTCTGGTAATTTAACATAGCTATTGAAAATTGCCATTTATAGTGGATTTTCCCATTAAGAATGGTGATTTTCCATAGCTGTGTTAAATTACCAGAGGGTAGACCTCACTAAAACAGACACACCGAAATCAGGCAGAGACGGGCCCTGAGGCAGTGCTAGGCCGAAAGGACCGGGATGCAATATGGGGGAATAATGCTACTGTGGTAGACCCGTTAAAGCCTGTCATATTTCACAATTCTTTGTTTTGTTAGATGATGTTAGATGTATGACATCTTTATAAACCGTGAAACCATGACAATTGATGATAATTGGATATCATTTCAGAATCATTCCCTATTTACCCAATAGAGTTGAACCAATTGGGGGGGTCTCACAAAACCACACCCCGAAGGAAAGGAGCCTGTGGTTTTGGGATTACCGCATCACTACCTTAAGTGGGGTGTACCTTTGTCTGGAATCGGCTTGGGAATCAGAACCCCTGGGTTGATGTCCCTCGATGACGACTTGACTTCGGCCAAGGCTCCGACCATGTTTTTTTGGGAGACATTTCTTTAGCAGTGTTTTTGCTGTGACACAGCAATTTTGAGTCAACATCTTTACATCTAGTGCAGGCTACTGGGTTAGTCTTTGGCTAGGCTTCCTTTAGATTTTGGCTTGTCTCATCCTTGTTTTGGAGTAATCCATATCGCACTGTTGGGTATATAATATACGTCTGTATCCATTTACATCTATGTCTATCTGTGTTTGTCTACGGATATATATATACACATACATATTTAATCATATTTATATCATCCCAACGAATAGACTAATGTACAATATATAAATCCATATTATGTATAATTTATATATTCCTTAGAATATACCAAAAATTACAATTGGCACAGCTGGTGCAAGGACAGCAACCTGGCTGCCGAGAAGACAAAGGCTGCGTGGCGCGAGGACGGCCCTGCAGCTTCTCCTTACCTTGGCTGCTGTGCATATAGTCTATGTAATGTATATAATATACATATACCACTATATACAGATGTATATATATATATAAATAAATAAATACATATATAAATAAATAAATAAATAAATAAATAAAAATAAATAAATAAATAAATATCATATCTATACATTTATTGATGTATTATCAACGCATATTGTATATCTACCCACCTCGATATTGGCGAACAGACAGTCCCCAGGAGATGGAAAAGGTGCCTGGAGCAGAGAGCGATGTCCTTCGCCTGGAGGGAGACACAGGGTCATTCGAACTTCTGAAACATCCCAAGGATTGGTAAAGAATGTCCACAAATTTGGGACACGAGTAATTTTAGCGCCTGATTTTCCCATAAAATAACCACCTACCTGGAGTGTTAGGAGGAACCCTGTTTCAAGGGAATGCCAACTGATTTGGAGGAGAGCAAAAAACATCATGGCATCAATCATCGAGATGGTCACACACACACACACACCCATGCACCTAGGTAATTATCGAAATCTAGTACCCTTACATTAATGACTGGACATTGGTGATATTGGGATGGGTCAATATAATACCTATGGGACCATTGAAATGGGGCTGCATTTGAGTGTGAAACCTTGGGGATTCCAGCGTGACATATCCCATATCTTGATTGATTATGGGATATACCCTCCCGTAGTCAAACTTGGCCATGGAACATCCACCATTGACGATGATTTTCCCCTCTCAATACCCATTTAGGCCGTTCAATTTTCTCAGCCATGTTTTGATGACACCGATTTGAAGGAATATGATGCAGGACCATGACCGGCTGGGGATGATACACAGTAGATATGGAAAATCCACCATGGATCGTCCTCATGTCGGTTTGCAGCAAGGGCTTTTGCATATCTGAAAAAACACACCAGGGTACTGGGGGAATCTCGAACATGAGCGGCCGTATTGTGGGGTATTGTGGGGTATTGTGGGGTATCCATATCATCCTAAGGGGGAAGCGCCTGATGGCATGGCGATGGAGGATGACGAGGATGCAGATACTTGGCTCGATTTTGGTGACCACGGTGAGAACTTCAGGGAGGGTGAGGAACCACCAAAAAAACACAACAAGCTTTTTGAGAAACTGAATTTATCCTCCAAACATGGGGATTTTAAGTAAGAGAACCCAATTTGGAGGGGTTCCACCAGCCAAAATGATCAGAAGATCAAGAATGACGTTTACAGCCGGTCAACAAGGGTACATGAGGGTCTTAGCATGACACCTCGTAAGTCCCTCAACTGGGTCTGACCAGCAACCTGGACGATTTGTAAAGACCTCAGGACGTCACCAAGGGGACGTCCCCAAATGGGACTAGTGGTGCCCCAGCCCTGGTGCTGCCTTGCCGTAGAATGAGTTGTCTGGCACCTCAATCTGAGAATCGGGATCATTTCGTCCCAATTTAAGCTTGGATCTCAAGGTCCAGCCAGATATCAGATGCAACCCTCCAAGAAAGTACGTGCAACAGCCTATCTGAGAATATATATATATATGTATGAATAAATAAATATGATGTGAGCCGAAACTTGTGACAGCTCGAAGGGTTGGGTTGGCCAGAAAGGCACGGACTATTGTGCACTTGACTGTCAGAACTAGCTGAAATCGAGAAATACTGAACCCCTGTCGCTGGAAAATTAAGTTGCAGTCCTTAGTTTCTGAGATGCACATTATTGATTTTGCATGGGATTAAATACATAATTTTTCGGGGATGAACATCCACATATGAGTACCAGCTATTTTGCACTGAACCAACAGCTCCCAAGGACCGAAAGGTTCAAGAAAGTCGTGCACGGCGGGAGGCTGGAGGAACCTGAGTTCCCCGTTCGACCAGAGGAACCAATCCACATTGAGGGTAACTAACCTACAACATTGGATGGATATTCTCGTATCACCAAATTTGATCTTTTTGGGTCATTTTTTTGCCCCCAGTTCATGGCAACACTTTCATTGAACGTGCTTTATGACCAATTCATAATACCAAAAGAATTACAAGTGGGGCGAAAATGCTCTGCGCATGGGTATCCAAGCAATCTTTTTTTGGGATGAGCGCATATGCTTGGATGTAAACCCAGGATAACCCAGGTACATCTATCGTTCAATTTCTTTGCATTGACTGAATTCCAGGCAATGTCGGGACCTGGAGGGCTTCCTGTGACACGGGGCCTTACCCCCAATTGTAGTCGTTTAGTGGAGGTTACCCTTGGAAAATCGTGGGAATCGTGATGGATGATGGACTGCCCCAAGAACCTATTGCAACATTCTTGGTTGCATGAAGTTCTACAGGCTCCCCAGAGATTTCTGTCACTTTTTGGGGTCAGTATCATCACAGGAAATGGTGGTGAAATAGTGGTTGAACCTCTGAATTTAGTTTTTCTCAAAGTCCAACTATAGTTTTTACCTTTTTTCGATTTAATTCCCGACTTTTTTATCCGTTGATTATGGTTGATGATGGTTGCTTCAACCACCCACCCAAAGGTGACGTGTCCTGGTTGCTGGTTCTTCCTCGCCATTTTCGCTACGAGGCTCTCATGGCAAAGTGGGTGAACCGTGGAGAACGCAATGGGCCGGGAGAACTCAGGGAGGTGTGGCTGGGAAATGCTGGGAATGCCATTTTTTCTATCCCCAATTTCATCAATTTTCAACCATAGTTCCAAGAGTGGTCTATATATATATATATTATATATATATATGTACTATCTATACACAGTTGAAATGAAACCAATCCCCGTGATGGTTTATTGTTGCCGATCCCACATTTGGGTTTGCCAAACAAATGTGGGGGAACCCGTTATATACGTAAATTGAACCTAATTTTCTGCCCTAATTGATGGCAATTTTGGTGTATACCCCATTTCTGGACAAACCCACATGTTGTGATGGCCCAACACATGAAGATTCTTCAAAACAAAAAGTAACAAACATGTTATAAAGTCAAGAGCAATGAGGATGAAAAATGGTATAATTATATAAAGCCATTATACCATTAGTATACCATTAGTATGGTGAATGCTTTTAAATGGTATAATTGTACATAATTGTACGATAATTATACCCATCAACCATTCAACTCATGGTGCATTCACCATTAGTATACTGTACAACAAAGAAGGGTGAATGCACCATGATTTTCAATAGAGAAAATTCTGCGAGATTGTTTGGTGCATGACAGCCAAAATCTGGAATTTTTCATCATCGAAATTTAGGCATTCGCGAAGCGCTCATTGAAGCAGCAAGGGACTGCCAACCTCCTTTCACCGGTTTTGAACGATACTCTGTGTGAACGATACTCTGTGTGAAACGCTTGTGTGTGATGCGTCACACACACAGAAACACATATGGAGGTTTCCTAAAATGGGACCCCACATCATCCATTCTAGTAGGATTTTCCACTATCTATAAACTATAAACCATCCATTTTTGGGTACCCTTCATGGAACCCCCCATATTTACGTTAAGGCTTCCATAAGTTGCAAGACTTGTCATTCTTCCAGCGAAAACGTCCCAGTGCCGTTCATCATTTTTGCACCCTCTGCAGCCATTTTGGAGCCATTTTCTTCTGCGCACCGTTGCGGTAGTGGTCTTTGCGAACACCCCATTTCCTAACACCATGGGATGCAAGGGAAGTAAAGCTGTGAAGACTCAGGAGTGACTCGGCAGATCCACTGAAGCGGGGATCTTAAAGATATTTTTGGGGACAACAGCCATGAGCAAAAAAAAACAGATTTCGCAATGATTGCACCAAGTCCTTCTAGTTTTCTGTGTTGAAATCGTGAACAGTTGAAGATTCGGCCATCAAGCTCCAGATGATGAGGGGGATGAATTATGTGCATCAACCACCGTTTATTTGTAGTGACGAGGGCCAACGAGCAGTTCATCTCTATGAAATGGTGAAACATCATCAACCACAAGGGATTTTGGTGCTCATATGCCTCCAGGAGAAAGCCCTAAAAAAAACTGGCTATAAACCCTAGAAAGCCACATCAATCCCCACTATCATATCCCATTATATCGCAGGATATCCCGTTTTAAAATGTTTTAAACACTATTAAACCCCATCAATCCCAGTTGTGTTTCCAGATGGCCCTAGCTGCTGGTTGTAGAGGCTCCGGTGCTTGCACCAACAAGATGTTGCTCTGTTGAAAAGTTGGATTGGCCTGCAGGTCCAAGTCTTCCGCGTGTAGAGGTATGTTTTCAGATCCACGAAAAGGCGTATTGATGTGTCATTTACAAGACATTATGTGAATATATCTATGTTATGTGGACTGATGCAATACAGTAATGCTTTGACACATATAATATATACGTCCGGATCACCCGCGGAACGATCCATACCCGTTTTTTGAGCCATACCCATATGATCATATATGTGCATACATACAAATGTGTGGATATATATAATATATATAATATATATATAATATATAGAATATATATATATATATAATATAATATATATAATATATATAATATATAATATATATAATATATATAATATAT
>Ga0126342_10017820_pt1 | contig 12243 bp, 14 predicted proteins | sample Cyp1metagenome_FD_92528 | JGI IMG/M metagenome (GOLD analysis project Ga0126342, IMG submission 92528) | Coral microbial communities from Lord Howe Island, Old Settlement Bay, Australia - Cyphastrea 1 metagenome | ecosystem: Host-associated > Invertebrates > Cnidaria > Coral ... | reverse complement strand
GTGTACGACATTCCTTCATCCAAAGGTGGAATATGCCATCGGATCAAAACAAGGTCAAACACCAAAATTATTTTGAAATATTTTTTTTGCTGTGAGAGTGTTTTCGTCAAATTTATTTTGAGGGGGGGGGTAACCCATCAAAATAATTTCCAACCAGAAATTATTTTGGTGATGGTTAGAGTCTATAAATTTATACATCCAACATGTTAGATTTTTGAAATTATTTTGAAAAAATATTTTGGAGGGTAACCCCCCCTGAAATAATTTCATTAAGGTAGGAGGGATGGTTGGTTTTTTGTTAGGAAAATGATCAACCAAATGTATCAAAAGGTTGTATAGCTTTACATCACCAACATACCGGAAAACATTTTGTTGGGAGAACGGTAAACTCTATTGATATAACCAACGACTTTATCCTGGGATGTTGTTGGGCGGGCTGGCTATTGTGCTCAAGCAACTCAAGCAGGGTCTGCGGCTTCTAATGTCATAGCAGTTTTGGTATGTTATTGGTATGTCATTCCCAAGGAATGCCCACATTCTCTAAATTGTCTGTTGACAAAGCATCAATCTTTATTGAATTGGCCATAGCCGGACTAATTTTAACGACGAGGAGCTCAGATTTGGCGTTGTGCCGGGTCATTTTGGCCAACATGCCAATCCTGGCTGGTTTTTAATGGAACAGAAACTATGGGTTGAGAAAAGAAACGCGGGTTCCGGGGGTTTCCTGGATGTACAAGAATCCATTTTGAAGCAATTCTCTGAAAAGAACATCTCGTGATAGCAAGTTGATGATTGGCCTCTTGAAGGTGAGATACATAACCGATTGGCACCCATCCTGAACAATTGACTTACCAAACGATTTTCTGGACATGGGCCATTTTGTGCTGTGCAGGCTGGTCGAGTTCAGAGGGTACAGAACACACTTTTGAATCCTCTTGCCATCAGAAACACTACGGGACCACAAATGAACGACTGCTTGCCACTCTCCTGCAGGCAGAACGCCCATCAAACGGTTAGGTTGTGTGTGGCCCATGTCCAGCAAAACGGCACAAGTAGCACCAATATCTTCCCGACTCGCGAGGATATCGTTCCCTTGCGTTGTTTCACTGGACGGAAAAGGGAAGATACTCTGGGTGACGGATGCCAGAGTGGGCCCCCACACTCAAAACATGAACATGAAATCAACATGTTTCTACGCCTTCCAAATATAATTGGTTATGGGATGGTCGAAACTCGAAGCGCTGGCGGTGAGAACCAAAAAGCTGCTGGTAATTTTGTATGTTCATTCAATTTAATTCCCTATAATTCCCTCATCAATCCATGGTTCAAAAAAAGGTTCCATAGGTATTGACCCATCCTCTCGGCCATGACTTCGCACCTGGAATTCTTTTCAGCTTTGGCTGTGAAGAAGCTCATGGCCTGAGGGAGGAGTGGCCATTGGGATTCACACCATGGTCACCATACCATTCTATTTTCGGATCACTTGGATCACTCCTGAGAACACTAATGCACTATGGAACACGGCCATCCGTATCCCGAAATTTGTCAAGAGCCATGCTGAGGACATGGGGCAATGGGCTGCGCTGATCACCTGATCACCTTCGCACTGAGAAGCCAACCATCTTCCGCTGACCACGTTTTTTTGCCACCTGCAAGGAGCACGGCAGTCGCGGTCCAGATTTTGGATTTCTCCTGTGGCAATCATAACGGAATCTGATCATCTTGGTTTTTCGTCCCATGCTAAAAGTTCAATTTTAAGCTGGGTATATAAAAACCAATGGCCAAAGAGCTAAAATCTAGTGTATGGATGGCAATGGATAGCATAAGAATCTACCATAATCTACCTGCATTCAGTAAAATTGCTCGCCGAGCCCTGCAAAATCTGCAAAACTCCAACCTCAGCATCACCAAGTAAGACGACCTCTGCAAGGATAAGGCACAGGACCACCTGCAAGGATGGGATGATTTGAGCATCGGAAACTTTTAATCCATGATAATTTCAATGATAATCCATGATATTTTGCCATCAGGTTTCTGATTGAAGGTCCGATTTGCCGAAAACTGCCTCGGGTTTCTGGGGATCAACGGGCGTGGGCGCTCACAGCAATCTCCCGGGAAACCACGGATCATATTGACATCGCCCAACATGACCCTGATTTTGTGCTTCATGTACACTGCCATCCAACATCATCCAACCTGGTAGCATCTCTGATTCCTGGCATCTCTGATTTGTAGATCATTATACAATTGAAAACAGTTTCAAATAGTTTCATATAGTTGCCGTATCATTTTCATCTACTTTTCCAGAAAGGATTGGTCCAGCAATATCCGGCCCTTCCTGCAACTCAGGATGAAAGGGTGTCGGCAGCTGTACCACTGCCTGAGCTTGAGAGGAGCACCTCTGAACATCGGAACCATAGGTGGAAGCCATGAAGCCCCGAAGCCCATGGATGAACCATGGATTAACCATGGATTGGAAAGATTCCAATGGAAAGATCCCAGATCCGGATATTCCGGATTGAGTTTTTTTTGCGTTCTCTTTCCTCTCCACACTGTGAGCATCGGCAGGGTTTTAAGGGTCTCAGTTTGTAGAGATTGTGCCCTGAGAAGGAAAGATTCGAAAGCCAATGATCTATTGCAATCTTTGTTCTTTTTTGTTCTTTTAGATGAAATGGCTGGCTTTGTTGGCGATATAGAATGATCTGTTTCTTTAGAGGTCATATCTCACATCTCCATCGGACACCCTCAGACAATTCTGCTGGAACCCAAACGAACCCATTTTCTAGCAGACACCAGCCGGTCACCAGCCTATTCTTCGGATCAAGTCTGCTTTTTGCTGCTGGTCTTTAGCATCTTCCCGGTTTTCCCAGACAAATCCAAGTTTTTGACCTATTTTATCTGAATCCCAATTTCTTCCACCCCCAAAAAAAAACGAAGCCCTTGGAGCTGACAATGGCACCTGTTCGTCTCCGCACAGGACCAGCTGAAACGCATCCACCTGCGCGCATACACAGATTTTGGTGCCATAAACAGAAACGCCAAATCCCGACATTAAAAAATCCTTGTTAGAAAAAGGACTTTTCTAAAAAAAAAGGATAGAACTTTTTCTAAAAACGGAACCGACTTTTCTATCCTTTTTTAGAAAAAGTTCTTGAACTCCGTGTATGAGCGCCCGCTTGAGTCGACTGAGGCTCCAAACTCCTCCCAGCTGAAGGAACTTTTGCGACACCTGGGAAAAACGGGGGGGATCTGGGGTCCCCCTGGAAAATCCAAAGCGTCCAAGATGGTTTTCTGATGATTTTCTGGTGGTTTTCTGATGGTTTTCTGGACGTTCTGGAGCACGAGCTTTCTCGCTTCCAGATGCTTCCAGGTGATCCAGGATGTCAAAACATGTCAAAACATGAACAAAACCAAACTGAACCGGATCGAATTGAACAGATCGGACAGATTCTCATTTTTGAACTGCCCGTTCTGACAATTCCAACAGGCTTGATGTGACATAGACATCACAGACGATGTTTGAGTTCACTACATTCTGCTCGATCTCATTGTTGCCTATTTCAACACTTTGATTCGTCTACACCATGTTGTGCTTACGCTAGATTTTGCACATACTCTGAATTCCCTTGTATTTGTCAATAATTCAATCCAACAAGTGTCTTGACATGTCTTGACCTTGGCTTCATAGTGCATTTCCATACATTTCCATCTTTCACCAGAACCACGTGGCGATTCCCAGAGCACCTTGGTGTTGTTGCGCATCTCCCGCAGAAGGTTGGTGGCCAAGGACGACAACGTCTGGCGGTTGAACAAAGGGGTCGTCATACGGGTGTTGTGGGGTGAGATTATACCCAGTAATCAACACCAGATGGTGAGATTATACGTCACCCGGTTGTATGGCAATACCCAGTACACGAATGGACAAATTCATGGCAACAACTGCCAACAATGGGGTAGTGGTTCAGAATGTTTGATGGTGGTTGCTCCGTCCCATCCCAGGCCAAGTCATTTGAAGGAGAACATCACAATATTTTCGAACACCACACAATCAGATTGGAATGTGAGCCATGAAGGCGGGGACGGAATTTGGAAGCGTACGGTGATGGTTCCTTGATACATGCGCATGTGGGACACGGCTTCTTGAACTTTGACCGCCAAAATGCCGCTCTTTTCCAAACATGTTTCTTCCTGTCGCCGGTTTCCCCCAGTCTGCACATATTTCTGGGTAAATTATAATATTTCACTACCCTGAATAGTTCGGCCATTTTGGGATGATTCCCCTTACTAACTATGATTATAGTGAGGGAGAACAGTGAGGTCGTTATAATTTACCCAGATATTTATATATAGTTATATATATATATACCATCTGGTTATTTATAACATAGCCATGGAAAATCACCATGTTTAATAGGTAAACCTCCATCAACTTTCAGTCAACCCTGGGTTCCCTTACCGCTTCTGTGTAGGGGCAGCGATCCTTGGAAATTTGGACCCAGTGGACGCTGTAGCAGTGAAACACACAGCCCAAAAAAAACGGATGTGACCCGGATGTGCACATATTTATGAATATACTAATACAAGTACATAGTAATATTTCTAGTATATCATGTATATAACTGGGTATACATCTTAGAATACGCAGCTCTCACACCAGAGCCATCTGAATAACGCGCTCCAAGTGTCGTTTCCCTTCTTCAGCTGGTCCAGGAGCCAAGGAATCTGTCGGCAGGAAATTCCTATGACCAACCAATTGATATCCATGACTTTTGGTTCCTGGAGATCAGTTGAAAACAGAACACAAGTTGACACATCGATCATTTCTGAATGGTGGGGTCCTGTCTGACAGGCTCTGACAGGCGATATTCGTGGGCTCTTTTTGGCGGTTACCGCGCTCGCAGAAGTTGGGGCTTTGCACCGCGGCCGACCAAGCGCCCAAGCGCCAACGCATCTTGGCAACGAAAAACATGTCGTATGTAGTCATGGTATGTCATGGTATGTCATGGTCCCAGGTGTTTGGTGTAGAGCTTAAACATTGTGACATCTTGTGACCATCATTTCCTGTGGAAAGGGAACTTTCGAAGCAATCCCTCGGCCAACAGCGATGGTGAGACGTCGGTTTCAAGTTGGGCTGGGTCCCATCGGATGACCCAAATCGCCTCTTGGCGAAAATTTGAAGCACACAGAAGACGAAACGGTCACTTTGGTCACTTTGGTCACTTTGGTCACTTTGCGTTTGCAATCTTTAAAGGTTTCGTAAGGTTCCGGAGGTGGTTTGTAGATTGATAGTATTCGATCCGTTACAGTACTCGAGCCATGTGAAGATGGGAACCAGCGGATCAGGACCTTGAAACTAGGGCAGCACCAGCGTGTCAAAGCGTCAAACCATAGGCCACTCCATGACCGACTGGGTGTTATGATGTGTTATTGATGTGTTATTGATGTGTTATGTCCATTTTATGCCTGTGATGTTCACCTGTTCACCGCTTTGCTGGACGCAAGGATCTGTGCAGCGGCAGCGTCACAAGATGATCAAAACTCGGGGCAAGTTCTTTCTTCACCAAGAAGTAGTCACAAACACATGGACTCAATGGACTTTATTCACTTTTCACAACATTTCCTTCTTGCTTCAAATTGGGAAGGGGTGGGGTCTGGGGAGTACCCTCTGGTAATTTAACATAACTATGGAAAATCACCATTATTAATGGGAAAATCCACTATAAATGGCCATTTTCAATAGCTATGTTAGTTTACCAGAGGGTACTTTATTAAAATTTATGTATGCTGTCAATGCTGGGTCGAGCCGCAGCCACATGAGATCTCCTTGGGTGGTCCTAAAAAACCAGAAACTGACAGCAGCTTTGATGTATAGAACTATTATAGAACATCATATCCCAGATAGATATGATAGATATGATAGATATGATAGATATGATGTATGACATGCCAAGATCCTGGGTGAGAGAATTCCAATCATCTCATGACCCGAACTGCAAGCGGTGCACTTGAGAAAACTGAATCATGTGTGCCGAGTCGTTCAGCCCTAAATAAGCAGAAAACAGATTGGTGCTTCCTGAAACTAGGGAAGCCTCAAATCCAGCTCAGTTTAAGTCTAAAGACCTTTATAATCCTTTATAGCTATAGACACTTTTCACACTTTAGACACTTTTACTGGTTGAACAGGTTGTCCCTTCCTTGTTTTCGGGATTTGCTGAGGCTATCGACACAGGTTTGATAACTCCAGGTCACAAGGATCAGGCTGGCGCATCCGTAGTGGGTGTGTCCTGGCCAACTTCCAGGGGCAGGAAACCAATGACTACAATGACTACATACCATCCAAATCCATCCAATCAGTTTGCGATTTCCTCCACTTTTCTTACCCAATCAGGAATGGAAGCATGAACATTGAACACCACCAGTTTTTGGATTCATCTTCCAACTGGCAACAATGATGGTGTTGACATATTCGTTTCATAGGGTTTTTACAACGATGTTATCCCGGATGCTTATCATCAACTAAGGGTGCACGCTCTATCCCTGCCGGACAAACACACTGGTTGGTGAACACTTTTATCTAATCATCCACAACGATAAAATGCCAAAAATGCCATAAATCCTTCTATTATTCCAATGAAACTGGACACAACTCATGCTAAAAATAACCATATTTTAAACATTCCACAACCCACAATCATCGCTTCCGATGACGCCCACAACTGAATTCCTGGTCTCTGATCAAACTTTTGGGATCACCATTGGATTCTGGCCACTTTTCACCCATGACTGTGTAATTCCACTTCGACTTCTTGCCATATCTCCATATAATCTCCAAAAAAACACAGACATATTTCACATATATTTCATTAATATATGGGGCATATCTCACATCTTTGGTGAAAAAAACACACACAACAACCACATACAACCACTTTCCCCGTGTTTTTCCCATGGTTTTCCCAGGTTTTTTGGTCCTCTGGGGGGGGAATGACTTGATGGACCTTCGGCTTGGCGGACTTCAGCAACTCGACTAAGGCCTCTTGACCTGGCGAGATTTTTCATGGAGAAATCCATGGTGAAGACATCGAAAAAATCCATGGTGAAGACATCGAAAAAATCCATGGTGAAGACATGGGATAAATTTCATGGTGACATGGGATACCATGGGATACTCCTATGAAAAAATCATGGCTAAATGGTTAAAAGAATGGTAATGGTATGGGTGATTTTTTCATATCATACTAGGTGGTTTTCTGGAATTATAACGGGTACAGTCAATATATGATAGAATGATAGTCCTATAATGGGTAATGGGAGAATAGTTGGTGTGATTTAGAGTCCGAACATGGAATATCTAAGTTGGGAGAATCCAAGAAAATCAAATACAATCATTCTGATTAAGGAGTGATACTATTAATATCTATTAATACCTTGGAACATACTTACTTGTTGATCATTAATTAATAATACCTATAGGTATGGTATACTATTGGTGAGTATACTATTAATATCTTGGATCATTAATTGGTAAGTATATGATAATACTCAAATTCGTGATCATGGAAGATCCGTATAGCTTGGACTATCTCCGGTTGCCAGTCACTGTCACTCTCCATGGCTTAGCGGGTGGCCAATTGGGGGTCGACTACCAATAAATCACAAAGACATGAAAAACATATCCCAGGTTTCCCACAAGCAACAATAAATAGTAAAGACCAGTGATATATCAATGATGAACAGAATATGGAAGACAAAGCCCTGAAACCGGAAACCTGTGTCTATCCAACATCCGTAAATCCTGGTGATTTTCCATCAGATCCACTCGATAAAAAGCGGACCTTGCTGCTGAGCCAGTTGAAGCGGCGTGTATCGACGTTCGCTCCAAGTGGCGCTCGGATCGGCCTGACATTGTCAGATTTTGCAGACCTTCATGGCAATGGAACATCAACCAAGGTTGTGTTCTGAACTCACCAGTTCGTGTCACGCACTTTTGCATCTCACCTATTTCATAGAAATTCCCTTTCAAACTTATATTGACTATCTGCCGTGTTTGCTATGGTTCATTTCTTTTTTTCGATGTAATTTTGAGGTTTCTGGCAGACCAGCTTTGTCGGGAATGAGAGGGGCCCCACTGGTTGTTGGTCCCACTGGTCCGGTGCAACATCGATGATATCAGCATCCGAATTTCGACATAGACACCCTAATTTGTGATCATCATTTGGATGATTTCCAAATGTGATTTCCCATTTTGATATATTTTGATGCATTTTTCATGTTTATATATGTTTATATAATTTATATGTTTCTAGTTCCGGATGCTCAGTGAAGCCATCGTTGGGGCATTTTTGTGCACCGTCGAATTCCAAGAGCCATCGTTGGGTGTGCCGCTAGGTGGCCGCTAGACGGCTTCGTTGGCGTCGCCAGGTTCTAGGATCCCCCACCTCGTGCTCCAAAAGGAGCTTGGCAATCTCCAAAGATCCATTTAGTGCCTGCGTCCATGGAGGGGGACATCTACACCCTTGCGCCGCTCGAAATCTTCGAATTTCTGGCCAGTTCAAGGAACCAAACTCAAACCCAATGGCTAGCAGAGATTATCCAACGTTTGCTCAACTTCCCCACAATGGAGCGTTGGATATGCAGATCTGATTCATATTACACACGTTTAGTTCACTTAGTTCACCTGCTCATAGCTTTCTATTGCGTTACACTGACGTGAAAACATACCGTTGCTGTGTCCCGGTCCCGTTGCCCCGTTGCAAAACGGTCCCGTTGCGGCCACGCCATTCGCCATGCTTCGCCCAGGCACTGCAAAATGCAGCGCGGTGCCGCGGTTGCCCAGTGCCAGGTTCATCTCGGCCAGTGAGGCCGTGCCGTTCCGTACTTTGCCCATCCTGGAGCGCTGGTGGCAGCTGGTGGCGCTGATCTAATGAGGATCTGATGTTTTTACAAAATGGGGGAATGATCATAATGATCTAATGATGAGTTTCTGGTTTTGTGAATATTTTGGATTTTGTTCAACGGAATATTTTTGAATAGCAAACTGGATCCAGTTCAAGGGGATATACCTAAACATCGTTGCAAGAAACGGTGGAATTGACCACAAAAGACGCAGCTGGCTAACCTCAAAATGTGGGCTTGGAAGGATGCATGTTAGTTACCCTGAATATTTAGCAAACATGTTTTTCTTCCACCAAACAATTCTGATGAGAGCCACATCAAAGCGTGGAGCATCATGGAACTCGTTTTTTTTTGCCCAAGAATTTGTGTGGGGTGAATTGGCCAACCATAAATTGAAATATCACCTAGGATGAGGATATGATATGATAGTCTAAACCGTCCCCATTTCATGTGGTATATAAGCACATTTGCTACCATGAGATGTTATGAGTAACTCCCAAAGTTGGTTGCGGGTTACCTGAAGGAATCAAATCATCACCACAAACAGTTCAGGCTACCATTGGAACGATAAATCTTGAATTTGCCAATTGGTGATTCATTGGGGAGTTGTGGTTCTGCTTACGGGATCCTTGCCATGAACCGAGTGAACCGAGTGAACCGAGCATCCAGTGGTCACAGAGCGAAAGTGCCCTGTTGCCAATGGGTTCGAAGCTGATGTTTGGATTGGCGCGTGCCTGCCACATCGGCGTGTGCACACTGAGGTAAACTGGTTCCAGATGGACGCAAGGCCCTAAGAATGGGTTTGGAAGTTGACTTTCGGACAGGTTGAAGTGGAGGTAGAAGAGGCGGGGTCTAACATTCCTTGCTCTCCACTTGATGCTACGCTGTATCTTCCTGTACTTAATGCTACCTTATGAACTTCTGCACTTGATGCCCCATAGCACTTGAGGATCTCTACCTGTCGGATGCTCCACGTGGAGCATCATCCCATGCACCGATCGCGCCTGCAGGAGGAACTGCGTATGGGCCGGATTGGTGCCATATTGAGGATTAAAGCAAAGAACCTTGGCGACCCAGCTACCCAGCTCGGCAGGCTTCCGATCCCTCGATCCCTCAAGATGTAGCACTATATTGGATGGCTCAAACCACCGAAGCCTCAAAAGATAAATTCCTTTGAATTCCTTCCTGATCCTTGCTTTGCCCGTGACTTTGAGGTTCTGTTCTTCCATTGGGCGAATCCACGAGACTTCGGCTCCAAAGAAGTTTGTAGAGGACTCCGTCTTGACAGACCTATTCAAAATGGAAGGTAAGGATCCCATCACAAAATTCAGTGTAGAACACCAGCCGGAAATCAATTCAATCGAACATGTTCGCCGGTTCCGCTGTGCCACCGCACGGCACAGCCAATGTTGGTGGCAACATCCGGGTCTGATCGCATCTGCAGCAACATCCTGGCTCCATCAGAAGTTGGATTCAGCCCTGCTTTTTAGGAGGTCGACCTGAAACTAAACCAATCACCAGTCATCCAATCTTCGCTCCCCCGGCAACGGCCCCGTTGCGACACAACGGCGGCACCTGGTGACCTCAGGGTTCTCCGAAATGGAGGCCACGTGCAATGCACGGCCACCGAAGAAATTTTGTCTCAACAAATCTGAGGGACCTAGCGCTGAGCTGCTGGAAGTTGAAACAGAAATTCAACTGATAGAAGTGATCCTTATTCAACTGATATAAGTAATATATATATATAAGTAATATAAGTGATCCTTTTTTTGTATTCAGTTTGTGAATTTCTTGAACCATGTCTCAAAACCTGGATATCCAAGATTGGCTTGGAAGGGTTCTTCCTAATATTTTCTAGTCATATGGGGATGCTGTTATAGGTTTATGTGTATGCAGACCCACTTACTGCCCAATTATGACATGATAGTTGATGACTGGGGATACATGGACCGATCATTGCATTCCGATTTCAAGTTGATTTCGGGCCTCAATCTGGGCTTGGTTGAAAGTGGCCACTTAATAGACATGTTGAAGTGGGAAAAGAAATCGATCGAGTTCCATCCTGTGGATCATGCGGTATGACAAAAAATACGCAACAATCAAACAATACACGTATGTTATATACATATATATATATATACATACATATATATATACATACATATATATATATATACATATACACATTATTCAAAGATGCACAGGTGAAAGTCCTGTCATCCCCAACCCTTCTTGCAAGTCGGACCACCTGCGCACAACAGCGGTACCACTTCGTGGTTGCCGAAGCGCGCGGCGGTCATCATCGCATTGCCTTAGTGGCTTCGGCGGCGCTTTTTTGTTGCACTTCTGCAAATCGCATGGCTCATTTCATGGGATAATCACCTATATATATATATATATGTCATATATATATATATGTCATATATATATATATATCATATATCATATTAATTAATCTATTTATATCTATTTACCGTTGGAATACCGTGGAATTACTGCATTTGGGTAGAAAATAGGTAGGAAAACTGTTGAAGCGCTGATCTCATGTGGTGAACAGTTGGAACAGGCCGAGGTTGGCACTTCCCAACTTGTCCTTCGGGACGTGCATATCAGCTTTCAATTGTAGAAGCAATTTTACTGTTGGCCTGGAGGCTGCGTCTTCGGCCCGTGGTGGCAAAAAAAATGATTCCAATGATCCAGGATGATCCAGTAAAGTCAAGAGCTCAATCACTGTCAAAATTTCGATGTTGGACATATTTCACACCGATGGATGCCCAAGAACCATACCATACTATCCCCTATTTCCCCATAACCGCACCAATCCATTTTCCAGGCACTACAGGTCACGAGGGGTGCCAAATGCAAAACATCTCTGCAACAAATGAACACCCACGGACCAAAACGCATGACTTTTGTGCCAACAAAGAGTGTAATTGCTGAGCATGATCCTGTGGTGGGGCTGGTGGCAACAAAACCCATGGTGATTGCACCAGTTACATCACGATTCAGAAAATTCACGATCCAATCCATACAATCCAATCCCTGCAATCCCTGAGACCAAACTGACCAAACTCCAAAGCACCTCGTGGAGAGGGCCGCAGCCAGTGATAGGGCGGTGTGATGCCCATCCTACAGTTGAGGATGGCCCCAATGATCTCAACACCTGTGTATAATCATGCAGGTTTTTGCCCCGAGGAACCAAATCCTATGTCAATGAGAGTATACCACAACGTAACGGAAACTTGAAACTTCCGATCATCCTTTGTGTTTATATCCATGGTTTAGAGCCATGGGCCATCCATCTAAACAGAGCTACATCTACATCCATCACTACATCGTTTTTTTTTT
>Ga0126342_10017819_pt1 | contig 12244 bp, 12 predicted proteins | sample Cyp1metagenome_FD_92528 | JGI IMG/M metagenome (GOLD analysis project Ga0126342, IMG submission 92528) | Coral microbial communities from Lord Howe Island, Old Settlement Bay, Australia - Cyphastrea 1 metagenome | ecosystem: Host-associated > Invertebrates > Cnidaria > Coral ... | reverse complement strand
TGGTAGATGCAGAGAGACAGTTCCACCAACGCCTGAACTTGTACAATGGGTCACTGAAGCGGAAGCCTTTTGTGGCCAAATCAGAGTTGACTCAAAGTGGTTACCTGATTATCAGGGCGGTTGAAGTTGGATGGTCTTCAATTAGCGCATGTTTTTGACAATTAGCTGCAAGACGCGGCAAGGACGTAAACCCTTACAAGCGGTGAATGAAAAAAATGTAAAGCATTGTAAAGCATTGTAAAGCCATATGCAATCATGAAACCATTTGTGAAACCATTTAAGTGAAATTTTTGTGCTCTTTTCTATCGTTCCGAACAGTCGTTCCGAACGCCCGCCTCTTATCTCATCGTTTCTATCGTTTCGAGGTTGGTACTGACCTGGCCTTCAGCTCAGAGTGGGAGATGCTTGTGCCGGTTTCGATTCGAGTTTTTCTTAGGCCGCAAAAGCTGCAGATCTGCATCGATGTCGCAAAAGCCATGCACTATCTTCACCAGTTTCTTGGTGACAGTGTGCCTTAAAGCTGATCATAGCTGATCTACAGTAGCTTAGAATGTTTACGGAGTGGCAAGAATCCTATCAGCTGCGTCAGCCAGATGCACTCTTTTGGTCCATAAATCTTGTTCAAAGATGTTCAATGATGTTCAAATGCAAGAGTATTCCACTGATCCGTTTTTGGCCTGAAATTCCAATTTCTCAGCACCGACTTTTGATGCTTTTGAAATGTTTGTGCCAACGCTGCTTCTTCGGTGTCAAAGTACAGAATGTTCAGACATGAATTCACGAGCAAAGCTGTAAGGGCAAAGAAAGTAATATTGACATTGAATTCTTGTACAAACTCAGCAAGGATATGTTTGACAAACTCGAGCTGAGTGTGAGATGAACATTTCATTCAATTAAGAATCAAAAAGGGGAAATGCGACAAACAAGATACAAGGAAACAAGATACAAGGAGAGGCTTAATGCTTAGACCACGAACTTGGGTATGTTGAATCGAAACAACTCAAACTGATCGCAGCTGGAAATTGCCAACTTTACACAGAAACGGAAATTTACTAATTTTACAACCTTTACATCATTTACTAATTGACGTAAACACGTTTACTAACGGCTTGGCAAACGGCACATCTATCTCGGCACATCTCGGCACAGGTTCAACCCACAGGTCATCCACCGGGTCCGGGTCTCGAAGATCTCGTTTTCCGGGTCCAGCTACCGGGTCCGTTGTCTGTGTCCAGCACGGTTGCCAGGATTTGAAATCACTGAACTTGCTGCTGGTGAATCCCGTGAAGACTTCTGCAGACATTCCATGCACGAAGGCGGAACAGGGCGGAACAGGGCGGAACAGGAGATGTGAAAGAAGAATAGATAAGAATATAAGGAAAAAAATGATGTAACTGACACACATATACAAATGTGTATATATATATATAACATATTAGTCACCTAAAAGGTGAAACGAAAAGCCTCTGTTAATTGAGAGCAACAGACATGGGTCGCTCACCAAGAGCTTTTGTGTCCCATGGTGCATGCAGGCGACTGCAAGACGGTCACAGACAGAGTGGAATGAAATATAACATATATATATATATAATATACAGTAAATGATATATATATATATATACACCTAGATATTGAAAATCGCTGAATGCCTTCGGATTTGCTGAAAATCTATCTCTGGGTCAGTGCTACAAAAGTCATTCTGCCAATCTGCCCATAAGGTGAATAGGAGCTTGTAGCATGACCACAGCATGTCCTGTGTCTTTGCTAAATCCTCTTCATCCCATGTCTTGTCGATTTCCCATAGAACATCTTCGAACAGTTGTCCTGCAAAGGTATCTGACTTCGGCCTCGCGAGAGTCAAGTGGCAGGTTGGGCATGGCTCCATACATTGGGATCATTGGGATATATATATAGGATATATATATATATATATGATATATGATATATATATATATGATATATATATATATATATATGATATATATATATGAAATTATATATATAGATATTGTTATAGATATTTATAGATATTTACATATGGACATTAGACGACATGAGAATCATTGGGATCTATGTGGATAATTGGGGCAGGGTCTCGAGTCGCCGCCTTCTTGTGAACATGGCCGCGTCGATTCCTTCGGCTTGTGATGTTCCTGCGACATGTACTGGTGTAACATCCAATCAATTTACCCATAATATGTCATAACATGCTTTCGCAGGGGCACATTCCACATCATGATGCTGGCCTTTCAGCTTTGGATACTTGTTCAACATGTTCAAAACATGTTCAAAATCATTTCCGCTTTCGCTTTGGTACTTTTCCGCTACTTTTCCGCGACTTTTCCATACTTTTCTGCTACAGCTGCATACCTCGTCGATAGGCTCCAGACTCAAGCTGGGGACAAATGACCCGAGCTGCTGGTATCCTGAGCTCCAATTTTTCGAAAGAAACGATGTAAGAAACGGACATGCGAAACCATGCAGAAGTCGCAGGATGTTTCGCACGATGTTTCGATGTTTCACACAATGTTTCGACGAGATCTTTGCAGGAACAGTTTCTTTCATGTCGAATGACTTCGAATGATACTTCGAATGACTTTGAATGTTGCTTACTTTGACCCGGCAGGTACTTGTCACTGGATGGCCCCAGAGGTCTTTGTAAGCAACAGCTACGATGAAAAGGTGGCCTGGGTCTACTTCGCCTGAGCATGTCATAATGGGATATAATGGGGGCGTCCTAAGCCTAAGCCCAACACCTCTGAACCGGGAAACCGTTCCTGGGGAGTACTGTGAACATCTACGAACATCTACGAACATCTACGAACATCTACGAACACTCAGATGCTCAGGTGGACTTGTACTCCTATGCCATGATCCTCTTTGAGTGCGGCTCCCAACTACGGCCATGTGAGGTCTTGCCAATCTATGCGTGGCACTGCATTGCAATGAGCGTGACTGTCAGACTGTCAGGGTGCTTTGCCAAGAAATCCCCTTCGAGGACTGGCAAAATGGATCAAAATGGATCAAAATGGATCAAAATGGATCAAAATGGATCAAAATGGCTCAAAATGGCTCAAAATGGATCAAAATGGATCAAAATGGATCAAAATGGATCAACATGGATATTGACACCTAGATATGGTTCAGATGGTCCAGATATGCCTAGATATATTCTAGATATATTCTGGATATATCTAGATTGGCTGCCCAGGACCAAAATCCGGCCGAGATTGGACATTTGGCGGTGAAAGGCTGCCGCCAGGGCCTCGTGTGACGTGTGACACATCGAAAAACGTGCTGAACGTTTTCGGATGTTTTCGGGCTTTTCTCAGTGCTTTAACGTTCTCAGTTTATCTCAGTTTATCTCAGTTTATCTCAGTTTACTCGCTTTGCTCTTGCTGTGCTGCTGTGCTGCTGTGCTCTTGCTGTGCCCTCTTTGCTCGATGCTTCCTTTCCCTATCTTTCCCTGCTTTCTTGCTCTTGATTCCTTCCTTTGTTTCGTCTTCTTTTCTTCACTTTCATTACATTCACATCCCATGTCTCGTTTCCTGGTGCAAAAAAAGATGAGTCTTGAAACAAGTCTTGAAACAAGTCTTGAAACAAGTCTTGAAACAAGTCTTGAAACAAGTCTTGAAACAAGTCTTGAAAAGAGTTGGAGTCTTGGAGTCTTGGAGTCTTGGTTTTCAGGTCCAGATTTAGCATCGGTTCCTGAAGAATGCCCCGAAATCCTGGTGAAGCTCATGCAGACTTGCTGGGTGGGGATGCGATATGATGCGATATGACGCGATATGATGCGATGAGGGAATGGTTGGAATGGTCTGGTTGGAAACTGAATCACCTTTCGGCAACGTGATGAGAGTCTCCTGTCAAGTTCTTGTGATTTCGCATTTGGTGCTGAAAGGCAAACAAATTGCATCATATTGGTAATATCTTGGTCATATCTTGGTCATATTGATCACATTAGATGGATTTAGATGGGTGATATGGGTGAAATTGCAGGTCGGAACCAGGTCGGAACCAGGTCGGAACTGGTGCTGGTTTTTCGATCCGTCAGGCGGGAACACCCGCCAAAAGGCCGCCCTTTTCTGAGCTGGGACCTGAGCATTATGTGAGTTCCGACGTGAACTACACCTTCTGAACATCAACCCAGAGTTTCTAGATGTTTCTATATAGATTCTATATAGATTCTAGATGTTTCTATAGCCGTCTTCACTTTGGCGTGGACGCGTTTGATCACACAGATGTCATTGGGCTACGTTTTGCAGGATTCTCCCGATGCTGGAGCAGGTTGAAGTACCGGGCGAGCGCTGAAATGGAAAATGATTTGTGCTTCTGCCCTGCACCAAAATGCACCAAATGTGGGACCCCTTTGAGCAATCAGCACCAGAATATGCTAATGGTCAGTACAGAAAGCCCCATTTCAAGGCCATTTCGACCATGGTTTTCTACTGCATCTACCATTCTTTTCTGAGTAAAACCAATTCTGGAGTATCTTGAATTCATTTTTGGCAAGGTTTCCTAAAATGGGGGTAACCCGCAAATCTTCCACTTTAATACGATTTTCCATTATAAACCATCCATGCTGGGGTACCTCAATTTATGGAGATCCCCATATGTTTCGATCCGCTGAGTCCTCTGTGTTTCTCATTGCCATTTTTTTCATCAAGAACAAGTGAGAAGCAGATGTCCGGTGTGTAGCACTATCAACAGTCAAGAGCGATCAATTTGAAGTCGCACGCTCTGTATGTCAATATGCTATCTACTGCAACAGCTTCGTTTGCACCACCATGTGTCCCATGATCCTGGGACAATGATTTTCCGTTGGGAATTTTTGCCAAAGACCAAAGGTCGGAAATTTGGTGTCTCAAAGATGATTCCTGTGAGCGATGGAATGTCAGACACCACCCAAGCGATTTATCGCAGGCAGGGATTGGAAAGCACTGAACGCCCTGGTTCCACACTCAAACTTTCTTTTTCGTATAGCAACGTGAGCGAATTTTAGTCTCCTGGTATGGTTTCGATGGTCAGCGTCGGCTTCGTTCAGAATTTTGCATTCCCAGTGGTGCTTCCAGATCTTTTCTTTTTATGTATTTTCTTCCCATGACGTGGCCGACCAAATGTGTCAGGAGCCCATTGCACTTGTCCCGTGGGTCGTGGTTTGACCTTCCTCGAACCCAATCTGCTACGTGCGGGAGCTGAGTTTTGAGTTTGAAGATGTTTGAAGTGCAGCGTTTTTCAAATGCTCCTGAAATCGAGGGGAAAAGAGGCTTTCCCTTGCCAAAAACAGCCAGCTCACAGGAGAAGACATTTACTGACATTTCTACATGTCGGCTGATGTCTTCAGAATGTCTTTGATGTATACATATTTATATATACTTATTACTTATTACTTACTGTATTGTGCTCAGGTATGCTTTTTGGTTCTTAAGTTGAATTCCTTGAATGACGTGGCTAAATGAAAGATGAAGAAGCAGTTTTCTTTTGAAGGTTCATGGAGATTTGTTCATGCTCTTTTTCTTTCCCAGTCTTTCCGCTTCTTTTTAAATTTCAAACAGCCATTCTGATTGCCTTTTCTTATGGCATTTTTCAAGTCTGAATAGCTATCATTTTTGAATCTTTCAATAAATATGCTCAATATCTTCCAATTCTTGCCAGCAAGGGGTGACAAAGCTGACCATTGCTGATACCATTTAAAACATTCAAATTTGGGTGATACCATCTTCCGTGTGGTGAACCAATCTCAGCATGTGCAAGCTTTGTGAATTTGCTTTCTCAATTTGCTTCCAACATGCTTTGTGATTTCAACATGCTTCCAATGCCCTTTTCGCAAGCTTATGCTTGGGTGCCCAATTTCCCCATTTCTCGAATGGCTACGAGCTCTACTCACCCAGTTGTTCTCGAAATTAGACGAGATTCGATGAGATCTGTGGGCTGATTGTGCTGACTGTGCTGATTGGGCTGAGGTCGAAAGAACACCGGGATGACCTGAAACGGGCACTGCTTCTCATCAAGGCATCTCGGCATCTCTTGTTGCTGCATTTGACATCATTTGACCAGGAAGGATGGACGAAGGATGGACGAAGGTGAGCGATGTGAGCGATGTTTTTTTTTTTTTATGGCCGTTAGAGAATCTGACCGGCCACAGCGCTATCAGGGCCGTGTGCCTCGAAAACCAGAACCAGAAAGCTGTGATCTCAGATGATCTCAGATGGGATTTTCAAATTCAACCCTCCAAGTCTGCCAAGTGTCCTACCCTTGACATAGCAAAGGTTGTGATATTTCTTGTTATCTCCCAGGCCAGCCCATAGAGGCTTTCAATCGCACGTGGCAGGTCGTGGACCATCGGATTGTGGGGATCAAACGGATAAACATCCCCTGGAAGACACAGAACAATTATGATCACTTTACGAAACAATCCATGGCCCAATTTCCTTTCCAACAATCTAACTTTCCTACCAGACAGTAAAGTCTTTGAAAGCTTGTCTAGGGAAACATGAGACATGGTAACGTCTTAGGTGGTAGAGCTGTGATCTCTGGATTACATTGATTACATGTCACATCATGTCACATTGAGACGATAACAGTTGCAACTAGCCCAACCAATTTTGCACCACATTTGGTTGCTGCAGGAGCGGCCAATGCCGACCGCCAGCGTCAGCGCTTTCGGCCGCCCGTCCTTAAATTATGACGAAGTCGTCGAAGTCGTATGTCACAGTGACCAGACTTGACCAGACAAGCATAGGATGTGTATTGTCTGTATTGTGAAATATAGTAATGCGATCCATGAATCGATGTCTATTGTTCCTTCGTGCACCAGCATTGTGTGGCATGTGTTGTGTTCAGCACCATTGTCAAGGACTGTCGTTTGGGGTTTGCTTTGCCATGTTAGGCACTAGCATCCTCAGCCGTGAAGAAACAACTCCTGCAGCAGCCCTGGCAGAGATAATTTTCCGCAAAGAAGTCAAGGATCAACATGATCAACTCAGATGATGATTAGATCAGATTTTGCCTTTTCGTACCTTTTCGTACCTTTTCGTTCTTCCAAAACGCAATCTTTTCGTTCAAGCGTCTCTTTTCTATCTCAAATCTTCACCAAACCAAAACTCAACCGGAAACTGAGTTGCCTTTGAGAAGATTTGAGTTGCACTGCGCTTTACATCGCTTTACGGTTAGCAAATGATGGCATTCAAGAGGGGACCAAGTGACAGAACGTGGGACCAAGTGAGGTGTGTCTGCAGAATTCACGCTTTCAAATTGAAAGGGCTGCTAGGTAGAGGTTTTGCATGGTCATTGCATGGTCATTCTAGTTTCGCCACACGCTTTCCCAAGTGACTGCAGGTTCGGAAATGGAGCTTTGAGCCAAAACCTCATGCGGCTGGCAATCCCTTCCTCACTGCATCCAGAGACGTTCCGCTTCATTGAAAGATACTGAAAGATACTGAAAGATACTGAAAGTAGAGCTGTGAAAGTAGAGATACATGTAAAATGACATGCTAAGATGGTTTGCTCAAGCACTTGAGGCGAGTACCTTCCTTGCTGCCGAGCTCCTTGGACAGGGACACAGGCGGGAACAAGGAGTATCGAGGAGTTGCAGTGAAGGATTCCACTTTGTCATTTTTTTGGAGTCATTGAAGTTACTTTTTTGGAGATTTTGGAGTTACTTTTTCTGAATTTGGAGGCTTCATAGACGAGTCATAGATTTCACCTGGTCCTCGATGGCTCGACCTGGCCCCATTGGCCAGGCTTGTTTGGTCGTTCATGTGCGGATCGACCCCGGCCTCAGTAGCCTGCCTCAGTCTGGAAGCTTTTTTTGACCATTCCCAATGATTGAAACACCGGAAGTTTGAACCAACGATGGGTGAAACATGGTGAAACTGTGGTTTCACACCATGTTTTTTTTTCTTTAACAAACGGGGAAACTCCCCAGTTTCCACATCGAACATATGCTGTTTTAAGGCCTCTTGGCCTGAGATACGCTACATCGTTTTCCTGGCCCGGAGGAGAATCTTCAGGCGGGAGAATGTCAGCATTTCATCATGATAGTTCTAAGCACATCACTTGAAGCACCAGGATGATTTTTCTGGAACTTTTTGGATATATGTGATATATGACTCACATTTGAATGGATACTTCAGATGTCCGTACCAACACAACCCGACATTAGTATACTATATTATACTGAATAATATTCCATCCATATTCATGTCGGATGTGAACAGTCAGTGCAGGCACGATGCAAGTCATTGCTCACCATTTGCTACCATGTTTGCCACCGTCCAATCTGCTTCAGCTCTTTGCTGATTTCAAGCTGTGAATCATGAAGGGTTTCTCTCTCTAAAGTGATATACAGATCTCAACAGACAGCAACAGACAGAGAATATGTGCATGAAACGGGATGAATTTTGATGTCCGTATATTTCCGGCAAGATCAGAAGTGATTTCAAAAGGACCTAGTGAAGCGATGTGAAGCCTATCGGAGCCTTGCCCAATTGTTTCGTTCATGCTTCAGCACTCGGCAACTGCTTCAATTTTTAGCTTCCAAGACTAATGTGTAAATACCAAATAGATCCGAATAGGCCAAAGGCACTAGAATGCCAAAATATGCCAAAGGTATTTTTCAAGGCAATGTCTAAGAGCAAAAAGTGAGCCAACAAGTCATTCCGGCAAAACAGAGACTCTGATGTCGCACTTTTCGCCGGGGGCTGAAGGGGATCACTTGAACGATGCTGAGCGTTCAGCCGGCAGAGCACATGATGATCTCTGTGATCATGCCCTGTCGCAATGGAATCTGGGTGATGGCGGTGCTTCCAGAGTTTTTGCAGTTTGTCGATCCGAATTCCGGGGTGATCCATAGGTTCACATTTTTCGGGGAGTCCTTTGAAGAGATTTTTGACATGATGCACTGCAACATGATTTTTGACACAACATGATGAAGTCGTGTGATTTTTTACTGTCCCATGGTGTCCCATGGCCCAGGAATGCCTTTCCTTCCTTGGGCTGTAGATGACCTGGCTTCCAGCAGCGTTGCGTTGGAAGTCCTAATCTGTGACGACGGCAGCCGCGACGGTTCCACTGAGTGGCTGGAAACCTTGCAGTCACGGGTGGAAAACCAGGCAGGGTGCGATGTGATGCGCAGCACATCTCTTTCGAAATTTCAGATATTTTCAGATCGTATCGGTTTTCTCGGTTTTCTCGGTTTTGTCGGTTTTGTCTTTCCATGTTCTCATTTCGTCGTTGATTTCTCAGTTGCTTTCGACATAGCGCGGCGCATTTTCGGCCTACAAATGAACACAGGCCACACACAGCACACATTGAGATTGGGGTGGTGCCTCTCATTAATTAATTTTTGTTGCCGTGTGAAGACTGTGACCTCTTGTGCAAACCCTCTTGTCGCTTTCCAGTCGCCATTCTTTTTTTTCATTGTAAATCAATGTAAATCACCAGGAATGATATGAATGGTCCGTTTATGCTCCATTTTCCTGCCCATTTTCTTCATTTTTCCTTCCTTTTTTCTTCCAGGTATCGGCACCAACGACACCAGAGCGATCACATGCTGCACTTGAAACGCCAACATCAGACTCGCCCTGGGTTCGCCAGGAGCCTTCAATCTGTCTCCCAATGGAAGATATCGATAGATATGGATAGATATGGATAGATATGGATAGATATGGATAGATATGGAAGATGGGTGTTGAAAGATGATGAAAAATGATGAAAGATGATGAAAGATGATGAAAGATGGGTGTTCATCTCAATGAAGTCGGGAACATTTCGGAACAATCTTGGAAGTCCCTCGATGTTGAATAGAGATCTCCAAAGTCTAGAGCTAGTGCAGATGTGCAGAGCTCTTACTAGCCATAGATCTTGAAGCAAATAGAAATAGACATCTGTCTTTGCCCAGATGCCAAAATGCCAAATGCAGATGGTCAGCTGTGCAAAGTGCGCCTCTTTAAGAGTTGCAGGAGCCGTGGATTGGAGAGGACTCCAATCCGGTGCCAAATCCAGAGGAGATAGCACAGAAGATGCGATCTCGTGGGCATCGCTTTGTCTTGCTGACGCTGTGCTGCGTCATGTCGTCGTTGAGGCACTTTGGAAGGCACCCCTAGGGGTACTGATAGGATTGAAAGAGAACATGTTTGGTTCTGACGACTGGTAACCGGGCAACCGGTTTCTCGGGCCTCTCTGGGATCTGCTTGGGATTTGTTCGGATTCTGTGCAGCAAAGATATACCAATGCCACTGGTACTAGTGAGATTTCAACTGATCCAAGAACACCTGAGGAAAAGTGATGGTCGAGGACAAGGTGCTGCACAGAATGATTCTCGCCTTTACACGAAAGCTATATCTTTCTGCATTTTTGAAGTGATCATCCAAGCTTGAATTCTGTCGACTGCTCAACTTCGTCAATCGCTGTTCAAGCTCTAGATTCTGAATTTAGGCAGTTTCCCGCTCCTTCCTTGTTCCATCTCTCATTTCCACCTAGTAAGTAGGGCTATCTATTTGGCGCCTATTTGAATGCAGCCGACTTGACAGTAAGGCCTGCCTTCAGGCTTCCTCATCTTCGCTCATAGGCCAGCCAGAGCAAGTCTATGACTCTATGACATCCGAGTTTCAGTGCTATTGGCTCTTGCATTCTGTGATGTGGCCTTTGCATTCTGTTGATGAGTATTAGTTTTAACCTTTCCATCCCTTTCCGTCATCAGAAATTCTTTTGGTCTGTCTTGACCTTGGTATTTTGGTATTTTGGTATGGAGCTGGGGACAGCAGACAGATCAGACAGGTCTCATGGACGCGGACGATCGAGGAGAAGCTGATCGCTTCGAGAAACTGTTGGATGCTTCGAGAAAGATTCTGTGAGCCAATCTGAAAAAAGTTCCCCGACACTGTGCTGCCTCGTGCAAAACTGAAGGCATCCGAAGTGCTGTTTGTATAGCGTTTTCTGGATACCGGGATACTCCAACAGTTAGGATTCAAGTGGAACGTGTTGTTGAAAAGTGGCAGATCTGCTGTTTCTTCATGTTTCAACTCTACCGAGGATGCAATGAAGGAACATCCAGATTGGACAGCCGTGTGCAGTCAAGTGCGGATTTTTGGAACAGTCTCCGAGGCCTGAAGGGTTTGAATCGGGGTCCCCCATGGTGCGGTGCCTCACGTGCTCCCATTGGTTCCTCCTCTGGTTCCTCTCGACTCAGGGCATGAACACTTATGTCAACTGGCAGAATGGGCTTCTTCAACCTGAGGCGCGGGATGAATGGCATGACATGGGATGACATGGGCTGAAAATCGTAGATCGCACAGATCGCACAGATCTGCGGATAGATCGCACGCTTCATCGCTTCGCCGAGGAGCTGATGCAGAACCGTTTCGTGGAGATTCCCGCGCTGCATCAGTCGGGGTTGTATCCAAGGTCCGGTGGCCAAAAAAATGACGACACGGAGCTGAAACCATTGAAGTCTGATTGGTCCATCTGAACCAAACACATCACCAGGATCCATTAGACATATTTTATATTGTTTGATATTGTTTTGTATTTTTTAAATCATGTCTTGTGATGTGTGATTTTTGTCCGTTGATTCCGTTGAGTCGAGAGATTTGACGAGATTTTTTTGCAGGTCTCTGCTGTTGGAAACTCTGAATGGCTATCGAGACCTTCCCGGATGGCCGATCGATATCGATACGTGGATGCTGCTTGTCGAAGCTGTCGAAGCTGTCGAGACGCATGGCCAACGACGTTTCGACTCTAAGTTTCTGTAGCCAGAACCAGAAGCCTTTACAGTACTTTTACATACTTTTACTTTGACTTCTTCAAGCATATCCCAACCTTTGTCAATTCCAGATGCAGAGCAAAATGACTTGTTTGAACGTGCCAGGTTTGAAGTGCATGTGCAATTCTAAAGCAGCTGGACAGTTTGCCCTGCGGTTTACCATAATACTAGGTGTCTTTCCACCAATCTTGCAGTGCTGTGTTTTCCAGCACCATGTTCTCACCATGTTTTGATTTGCGGTGAAACATCACCAACCACCTTTGACGTTTTTTTTAGCGACTCACCCCCCTGAAGGTGTGGTATTGAGGGGTCAACTACTCTCGTTGAGAGATATACTATATATTCCCAACAGCAGGGCCTGTTGGGTTTCAATCTCTAGGGCTGGGGCTGGCTCGTGGGGACTTGCAGCCTTCAAAATCCGGAATGGAACCCTGGAACCCTGGAACCCTGGAACCCTGGAACCCCGGAACCCTGGAACCC